>OHAG01000884.1_pt1 | contig 21983 bp, 17 predicted proteins | sample 1577081 | NCBI WGS metagenome assembly OHAG01 (sample SAMEA3541513, study PRJEB24748) | human gut metagenome | biome: human gut; feature: human-associated habitat; material: faeces | place: China | collected 2012
ACCTTCAGGGTGTCGAGCTGGTCGTCGCGCACAGACATGCTACCTCCGAGCTTTTGTGGCTGGTTGAAACTTTCCAGCAGCCGATTATCCGTTGCCAACGATACAGCCACGTTACTTCAGCACTGGCGTGTCTTCTTGAAACGTGAGAAAATGGCGACTATTTTCGGCACGCACCACAGGCACAGCACGAAAACGATGGCGGACACCACAAGCGCGACGCCCGTCGCCGCGAGCATTTCGCCGGACGGTATCACGAGCGCGAAGAAACGCGCGACGGGCGGAATGAACATGCCGGCCACGCCCGCCACGGCGAACGCCAATACCAGACCGCCTCTCCACGAGTTGAGTGGACGGGCCACGCGCGCCAGTACGAAGATGCCCATCATCAGCAGGATAATCGCGTTGACGCCACGAAGCATGCCCAGCTGCGCGGCGGAATGCTGTGCGTCCCAGCCCATGAACTTCGGCAACAGCCACGAATCGGCGAGAATCGACAGAGCCGTGGCGATGCCTCCCGGCAATGCGAAGTGCACCACGCGCCTGAGGAAGCCCGGAATGTAGCGGCGCGTGTTCGGCGCAAGCGCGAGGATGAACGCCGGCATGCCGATGGTGAGTGCGCCGATGTAGGTGATATGGCGGGGCAGGTATGGGAATGGGATCTGCGTCAGCACCACGCCGAGCGAGATCAGCGCGGAATATACGGTTTTGACGAGGAACAGGCTGGCCACGCGTTCCATGTTGGCCATGACCTGGCGTCCACGTGCCACCACATCGGGCAGATGCGAGAATTTCGAATCGACGAGCACCACTTGTGCGACGGCTTTGGTGGCGGGTGCCGCGTTGCCCATCGCGATGCCCAGGTCGGCCTCCTTGATGGCGAGCGCGTCGTTCACGCCGTCGCCGGTCATCGCCACGACATGATCGCCTAGGTGCAGCGCCTGGACGATCGCCTTCTTCTGGTCGGGCAGGACACGGCCGAGCACGTCCACGTTCTCCAGTACTTTCGCCAGTTCCGTGATGTCGGTGGGCAGTTCGCGCGCGTCCATGAAGCGTGGCTCCGCGTCTCCGGTGAGCCGTACTTTTCTTGCGATCGCACCGACGGTGACGGGATTGTCGCCGGAGATGATGCGGCAGCGCACGCCCTGCTCGCGGAACCAGGCGAGTGTGGCTTCGGCGTCGTCGCGAATGTGCTCGGAGCATAATACCAGCGCGACGGGCCGCGATGCGGGGTCGATGGCGGGATCGCTTTCGTAATCGGCGGGCGCCTTGCCGTCATGCCGTGCGATCAGCAGCACGCGGTTGCCGTCGTGTGCGGAATCGTTGACCAGTCGAAGAACGTCGGCGTAATCGCCATCCAAGTGGGACAGCACGACTTCCGGCGCGCCCATCGTCCATACCGCGCCGTCATCGGCAATCGAGCTCCATTTGCGTGCCGACGAGAACGGAACGCGCGCCGCGACGGGACCGGCGGAGAATCCCTGCTTGCCCAGTCCGTTGAGAATCGCCAATCCGGTGCCGTTCGGCTGTCCTTCGTTCGACAGGTCGTACAACGCCTGTTTCACGGCATGTTCGTCAACGGTATTGGCTCCGATGCCATCCAGCATGCGTATTTCGTTGAGCATGATGCCGCCGTCGGTGACGGTGCCGGTTTTGTCGAGGTTCAGGCAGTCCACGCGTGCGAGGGTCTCCACGGATTCGAGCTCCTGCACGAGCGTGTTCTTGCGTGCCAAACGGATGGCGGCGAGCGCGAAGTTGAGCGAGGTGAGCAGTACGAGGCCTTCGGGGATCATGCCGACCACGCCAGCCACGGCGGACACCACGGCGGAACGCCATTGGCCGGTGGAGACGGCTACGTCCCAACCGCCGACCGCGCGCACCTGCGACCAGATGAGCAGCACGCACAGCGGCACGACGAGGAAGGTCATGAATTTGAGGATGGTGTTGATGCCCTTGTTGAGGTCGGACACGGTCTTTTTGTAGACCTTCGCCTGCGCGGTCAAGGTGGCGGCATAGCTGTGCGCGCCGACCGCGTTGACCTTGACCAAGGCCATGCCGGAGACCGCGGTGGATCCGGAATAGATGTCGTCGCCTTCGTTCTTGCGCACGGTGCGCGATTCGCCAGTGAGCATGGATTCGTCGAGTTCCAGGCCCCAGGTGCGCACGATCTGCGCGTCGGCGGGAACCTGTTCGCCGGAGCGGATCCACATGAGGTCGCCGAGCACGATTTCGTTGTGCGGCACTTCGACGTCCTTGCCGTCGCGTCGTACGAGATAGTCGGAGGCTACGAGGATGGAAAGCTTGTCGAGCGTTCGTTTGGCTTTCAGTTCGGTGATGATGCCGATGCCGGTGTTGATGAGGATGACGAGGCCGAACACGGCGTCTCTCCATGATCCCGTGACCAATACCATGACCATGGCGGCGAAGATGATGCCGTTGAACAGGGTGAACACGTTGGCTCGCACGATGTCGGCGAACGAACGTGACGTGGACGATTTGACGGCGTTGACCTGCCCGCTTTCCGTAAGGGCGGCGACTTCCGCTGCGGTGAGCCCCTTTTCACTGGTTTCAGGCATGATTTGACTTTCGCTCATGCTGCCAGCCTACCGCTTGGCGATGCGCGCCCGCAGGCTTTTCCCGTAAAGCTCCGGCAAAATTCAGGGTTTTCTCAGGGTGCGTTCAGCGCCACGCATCCGAACCGATTCGAACTCACCCGAATGCGTGGAGCGGTTCACTGTTTGCCGCCGTGGCTGATGGTGGTGACGAGGATTGTTCTGTCATGCGGGTCGTTGTTGGCTATGCCGGCTACCGCGTCGGCGAGCGGCGTCGCATCCGTCATGCGGTCGTTGATTGTGAGCGTCGCCGCGAACAGCGTGCTGTCGGTCGGCGTGGCGATCGGGTTGAGCAATGCCACTGGAATGCCCGCCTGTCTTGCGGTTGTCAGCGTGTCGTACCAGCCGTCATGGTTCACGCCGGACACGTCGATTCCCGAAATGACGATGATGCTGACCATGCGTTGCGCCATATCCTCGACCGCTTGCCGGGCGGTGTCCTGCATGTCGACCGTGCCGGCGACCGGCAGATACACCGGCCTGAGCCCGCCCGCCTCCATGGCATCCAACGCCAGGCGATCGGTCTGTTCGTCTTGGGAGCCGATCATGGCCACGTCGAGACTGTTGCGGTCCTTCATGCTGTGGGCGACCGCATCGCCTGCGGACTGCGTATCTCCCACCGCGGCATTGTTCGGCGTGCAGCCGGCCAGCATGGAGATGCCGAAGACGGCTGCAAGGAGACCGGCTGCGGCACGCCGCGCGAAACCGGTCATCGTGTGGCTTTCCTGAATAGCGCCACCGTTTCGACATGGTGGGTGGTCGGATAGATGTCGAATGCGCGAATATCGGCAAGATCGTATCCGAGCGAGGCCAATGTGGCGGTGTCGCGTGCCAGCGATGCCGGGTCACAGGCGATGTATACGACGCTTCGCGCGCCGGATTTGGTGATCTGCCTGCATACCTTCGCACGTGCGCCGGCACGCGGCGGATCAAGCACCACGATATCGGGTTTGGCCAAATCGTTGCGTACGTTGGCAAGCGTCTTGGCCACATCGCCCACACGGGCGTCGACATTGCCCAAATGGATGGCCCTCAGATTGCGTTGCGCGTGTTTGACAGCGGTCTTGCCACCTTCCACGCTCAGCATGCGCGTGCGGCCGGCGCTTAACGTGGCCAACGGCAGCGTGAACAGGCCGGAACCGGAATACAAATCCCACAGGCATGCGGAAGCGGCGCCGTCAAGCTCGCCATGCACCAAGGACATCACATGGCCGGTCAACGCGATCGGCGCGTGACGGTGCATCTGCCAGAATCCGCCGGCGTCCACACCATATTCGAATTCACGTCCGCACACCGTCACCTTTTCGGTAAGCTCGCGATTGCCCGCCGTCACCTCGCCATCGACGAGCACGGCGTAGTTGTCGGCGATTTCGGCATTGCCGCGAGGCTCGGGAACAGACAGACGAATCTGCGATCCGGGAGTGAATCCCCCATCCCACACGTGTTCCTTCTCGGCCACGTTAAGCAACGCGCGACTGGCCAACGGCATGGTGTCGATCGGCACACGCACGTGGGTGCCGCGTCTGCGCATGGACGGTCGGCCGTTCTCGTCCGCGATCATCTCGATGCGGGTACGCCAGTGCAGCCCCTGCTCCGCCTCATCCTCGGGCATGCGCTCGATCGGCACGTCAACGTCGACATGGCCGAGACGTCTCATCTGTTCGGCGATGGACATGGATTTCCATTTAAGCTGTCCGGGCAGTGAGACGTGCACCAAATCGGCACCGCCGACGCCGCCGCCCATGGCAAGCGGACCCGCCAACGGCCATACGGGTTCGACGCGGTCCTCGCTGGCTTCCAGCACTTCCGTCACTTCGCCAGTCCAAAAACGGTCCTCTCGATCATGTGGCTCGTCCAACACGACGCGTACCAGCTCGCCCGGCAACGCGAATCGCACGAACACGACGCGTCCGTCGATGTGGCCGACGCAACGGCCTTGGTCGGCGTATCGTTCGATGCGGATGGTCGATTCCATCAGTGTTGTTCCTCCGTTTCGTTGTTGTCGTCCATCGCGTCGGCGTTTGGTTCGGCCAACGTCTTATGCCGATGCATGGGGGTGGCCACGATGAGGTACGACACCCAGATGGCCAACGCCCAGAACGGAATGCCCATGAGCAGACGTGCAGTGCCGAGCCAGCCGACCTGGTTGGACAGGTACAACGGCACCTGCACCACCAGTCGTAGGGAGAACACGCCGATCCACAACGCGGTGATGATGGTGTACGCGCGGTTCAATGCCTTGTCGCCACGCCAATCGGCAAGCCATGCGCGCAGATGCTCGGTTGGCAGTGTCCGGATGAATTCGATCACCAAGCCAAGTCCCGGTACACGTACCATCAACGAAATGGCGAGCAGCACGATGTAGAAGGCATTGGTCAGGAATCCGAACATGTAGTAGTTGCGCGCCTCGTGGCTGTTCCATGCCCAGATCAGGCAGATGCCGACTGCCAGAAGGCCGGAGACGGCGCCCATGACGGATTGGCGTTGGCATAGGCGGACGATCACCTGCAGTACGGCGAGGGCTGCGGATACGCCGATGGTCAGATGCAGGTCGGAGGTGATGACGAACATCACCACGAACACCACGCCCGGCAGCATCGATTCGACGACGCCGCGCGGACCGCCGATCGCGTCGATGACGGAGAAATCGTCGGCATCGCCGGCGTCGGCGAGCGCGCCGAGGCCGGTTCTTTTCTTGGTTTCGGTTTCAGCCATGCGTTTGTGTTTTCGTGGTCGTCGTTCGCTCAGCGCACTTCGGAGAACATCGGTCCACGCGACAACGTGGTCTTGACCTCGACCTGCTGGTCGGAGTCAAACGGTCCCTTCGGCTGGCCTGGAATGTCCATCGTCCTGCCTGCCTGTTCGGCTTCGGCGGCTTCCTTGGCGGCCTTGCGTTCGGCCGGGGCGACCGGCGGATGCATCGGGATGAGGTCACGCGGGGCCAGCGGGTCCTCGCCGCGTTCCACGACGATGTTGGAGAAAAGCTGGTTCAGCGCCTTGGTTTCGGCGTGGTCCGGATCGGTGGCGGCTTTGCCGGAGAAGATGCCGCGCAGCATCCACCGCGGTCCGTCCACACCGACGATGCGGGTGACGACCTTGCGTCCGCCCTTGACCACGACCGGCAGTGTCAGTTCGGTGCCGAACACGCCGTCGGTCTCCTTGGCGTCTTTGTTGGCCTCAACCAGGTCGGCACGCACGTCATCCCACAGTCCCATGGTCTTCGGCGCGGCGAAGGCTTCGATCTCCACGCTGGAGGATCCGTAGGTGATGGTGGTGCCGAGCACCTGCTGGGTGGCGCGGTTGGCCTTCACGCGCAGTTCGATGCCTTGGAGGAACGGCAGATAGTAGGCGCCCATGTCGAGGTATTCGTCATAGTCGGGCACGTTCTCGTCGTCGACGTCCCACGGACCGTGCTCATCGCCACGGCCGTCGTACTCATCGGACGGTTCCGGAAGGATGGTTTCCTGAATTCCACCGGCGGACGCCTCGGCGGTTTCGGAGATGGCCTCATCGGCCTTGTCGTTCTCTTCGGCGGCGGCTTCAGCGGCTTCCTCGCTCTGACGCTTCTTCTTGCCGAATCCAAACAGTCCCATGATGTTCCTCATTTCATTACGGTTGCAACCGTGACTAGCCTAGCACCCATGCTTAATACGGGCTGGGAATCGGAGTGTGTCCTCCCGTTGCCCGGCATTGGCCGGATGACGGCCGCAAAAACTCACACGTCGTAGGTGATGCTCAGCGGCGCATGGTCCGACCATCGCAGGTCGTAGGTCGGAGCTTTGTCGATGACGAATCCGCGGGCCGTTTCGGCGAGTTCGGGTGTGGCGAACTGGTAGTCGATCCTCCAGCCGACGTTGTTGTCGAAGGCGCGGCCCCGCTGGCTCCACCAGGTGTACGGTCCTTGGATGTCTCCGCACAGGGAACGCATCACATCCACGAATTCCAACTCCCCCAGCCATTTGTCCACGTAGGCGCGTTCCTCGGGCAGGAAGCCGGCGTGCTTCTCGTTGGCTTTCGCGTTCTTGATGTCGAGCGGCGTGTGCGCGATGTTGAAATCGCCGCACAATACCGCTTGCCGTCCACCGTGCGCCGCTTCATCGCGCAGTTGTCCCATACGTACCAGCATGGTGTCGAGGAAACGGTATTTCTGCTTCATTTTCTCCGGATCGTCGGTGTTGCCGGCGTGCACGTACACGCATACGACAGTGACGGTGTACCCTTGCGGGGTCTTCACATCCGCTTCGATCCAACGGCCGGAATCGACGTCCTCGGCAAGTCCCGGCAGTCCGTAGCGCTTGTCGATGACGGGCAGCGCGGAGAGCAGACCGACGCCGGCGCGTCCCTTGATACGGCAGATCTCGTTCATGCGATCAAGCCCGCTTTGGTCGGCGATGCGTCCGGCGGTCGCGTATTCGAAGCCGAATTCGTCGAAGATGGGGTCGATTTCGTTTTGCGGGGCGCGTACTTCCTGCATGCACCACACGTCCGGCGTGTTCTTCGCGGCCCATTGCTCGATGCCTTTGCGTTTCGCCGCGCGGATTCCATTCACATTCGATGTCGTGATTGTGATCGTCATAGCGCCTTAGCCTAGCCGGAATACAAGAAAACCTCCCTTGTGGGAAGGGAGGTTTTCCAGATGGCTGACGCGATCAGTCGAGTCCGAGCTGCAGCTTGCCGCCTGGGATGGCGTCCAGCAGGTCGCGGGTGTACTGCTTCTTCGGATGGTCGAAGACCTCGTCGGTGGTGGCATGCTCCACCAGCTTGCCGTGCTGCATCACCACGACCTCATCGGCGATCTGACGCACCACCGCCAGATCATGGGTGATGAACAGGTAGCTCAGTCCCTTTTCCGCCTGCAGGTCGTTGAGCAGGCGAAGCACCTGGTCCTGCACCAGCACGTCCAATGCGGAGACGGCCTCGTCGCAGACGATCACATCCGGATCGAGGGCCATGGCGCGCGCGATGGCGATGCGCTGCCTTTGGCCGCCGGAAAGCTCGTTCGGATAACGGCTCATCACCGATTCCGGCAATTCCACCATGTCGATGAGCTCGCGCACACGCTTGGCACGGCTCTTCTTGTCTCCGATGCCGTGGATGCGCAGCGGCTCCTCGATGGACCGGTAGATGGAGTACATGGGGTCGAGCGATCCGTACGGGTTCTGGAACACCGGCTGCACATGACGTCGGAAGTCAAGCAACTCCTTGCCCTTGAATCCGGAGATGTCTTTGCCGTCGTAGGTGACGGTGCCGGCGGTCGGCTCAAGCAGTTTCAGCACCATGTTGGCCACGGTGGATTTGCCGGAACCGGATTCGCCGACGATGGCCAATGTGGTGCCCTTCTTGATGGAGAAGCTCACATCGTCGACCGCCTTGAACATCTCCTTCTTGCGCGGCAGTTTAAATTCCTTGGTCAGGTGATCCACCGTGATGATGGCTTCGCCCTTCTTCAGGGAATCCTCGTTCACCGCGTGCTCCATGACCGCGGTGGCGTCGCCGCCATGTTCCTTGACGGAGATGATGCGCTGCGATGCCAAGGACGGCGCAGCGGCGACCAAACGCTTGGTGTACGGATGCTGCGGATGCTGCAGCACTTCCAGTGAAGGACCGGATTCCACGACCTGGCCCTTGTACATGACCACGATATGCTGGGCGCGTTCCGCGGCCAGACCGAGATCGTGGGTGATGAACAGCACCGCGGTTCCCAGGGAATCGGTCAGCATGTGCAGATGGTCGAGGATCTTCTTCTGCACGGTCACGTCAAGCGCGGAGGTCGGCTCGTCGGCGATGAGCAGTTCCGGACGGCAGGCCAGACCGATGGCGATCAGCGCACGCTGACGCATGCCGCCGGAGAATTCGTGCGGGAACTGGCGGGCACGGGTGGCGGCGTCAGGCAGACCGGCCTCGGACAGCAGACCGGCGATGCGGTCGTCCATGGTGGAGCCGACCACATACTTCTTGGCGATGTACCATGCGTCATCGTCCTTCACCCCGGCTTTGATCAGGCCATCGGCCACACGCCAGCGGGTTTCGGATCCCGGAACCCATTCCTCGGCGAACCGGGCCATGATCTTGTCAAGCTCGTCACCGCTCTTGCCGATCTTGACAAGAGCCTCCTTGGCCGCGGCGATCAGATCAGGCAGTTCCTTGGAACCAAGGAAGGTCTCATCGTCATTGCCCTTGAGCTCCACTTCGTCACCGGCCAGGGCCTTGGCGAATTCGGAACGCTTTTCGTGGTCGATGTCCATGTTGTTGGCCACCAACGCTTCCTTGACCTGGGTGCCGATGCGCCACACCGGGTTCAGGTTGCTCATCGGATCCTGCGGGACAAGACCCATCTTGCTACCACGGAGCTTGTCGAAATCCTTCTGCTTGAAGCCGGAGATCTCCTGGCCATCAAGCTTGATGGAGCCGCCGACCACATGGCCGGTTCCCGGAAGCAGGCCAAGCACGGCCATGGCGGAAGTGGATTTGCCGGAACCGGATTCGCCGACGATGGCCACCCACTGGCCGGGATACACGCTGAAGGACGAGTTGCGCACGGCATGCACGGCCTTGCCTTCATCGGTGGTGAAGTCGACCTGGAGGTTCTTGACCTCCAACAGCGGCCCGTGGGCGCGCTGCATGGCCTCGAGGTTGTTCTCGGTATTCATTTCAGTCATCGAATATCCCTTCACTTACACTCAGGCCGTACGGCTCTTCGGATCGAGCGCGTCCTTGACGGCGTCGCCCATCATGATGAATGCCAGCACGGTGATGGCCAGCGCGGCGGACGGGTAGAACAGCACCATCGGGTCAGTACGCAGGATGGACTGCGCGTTGGAGATGTCTCCGCCCCAGCTGACCGTGGTGGTGGGCAGGCCGACGCCCAGGAAGCTCAGCGTGGCCTCGAGCACGATGTAGGTGGCCAGCGAGGTGGTGCCGACCACGATGATCGGAGCCAGCGAATTCGGCAGGATGTGGCGGAACAGGTTGCGGATCGGGGTGGATCCCAGAGCGGTGGACGCCGTGTTGAATTCAAGGTTCTTGGATTCCATCACAGCACCTCGCGCGATTCGTGCCACGGAGGTCCAGCCGAACAGCGTCATCACCAGAATGATCTTCCAGATGGAGCTGCTCGTTTTGAACATCTGGAGCACCACGATGGCGCCAAGCAGAATCGGCAGCGCGAGGAAGATATCGGTCAGTCGGCTCAGCACGGCGTCGACCCATCCTCCGAAGAAGCCGGCGATTGCGCCGATCAGCGTTCCGAGCAGCACCACCAGCAGTGTGGCGAACACGCCGACGCTCAGCGAGGTGCGGGTGCCGTAGACCACACGGGAGTATACGTCGCAACCTTGCAGGTCGAAGCCGAACGGATGGCCTGAGGAAGCCGGCTCAAGGGAATTGTCGAGCGTGCAGTAGTTCGGGTTCTGCTTGGTCAACACGCTCGGGAACAGCGCCACGAACACGATGAAGATGATCAGCAGTCCGGAGATGATGAACAGCGGGTTCTTACGCAGGGTTCGCCATGCGTCGGCCCACATGTTCGAAGCCGGTGCGGATTCGTCCATCGAGTCGACGGCCTTCAGGGGCGTCTCATCGAGCGGTGCCACATAGCGTTCCTGTCCCGGAAGCACGGTGGAAGGATTGGTCTCATTCATTTCGGTCATTTCTTGTTCCCTCCCTCGACTCACGCGTAACGGATTCGCGGATCAAGCGCGGCGTACAGCATGTCGACCAGCAGATTGCAAACCACGAAGATCAGCATGAGCAGCGTCACGATGGACACCACCAGGTTGCCTTCTCCCTTGAGGATGCTCTGATAGGTCAGGTAGCCGATGCCATGCACGTTGAAGATGGTTTCGGAGATCATCGCGCCGCCCATCAGTGCGCCAAGATCCTGGCCCAGATAGGTGACGACGGGGATCATGGAGTTGCGCAGCACGTGGCGCAGCATGACGGATTTGTTGTCCATGCCCTTGGCGCGCGCGGTGCGCACATAGTCGAGGGCGATGTTGGACGAAATCTCCGTACGGCTCAGACGGATGATGTACGCCATCGATACAGAGCCAAGCACCATGGCCGGCATCAGCAGATCAAGGAATCCTGGATTCGCTCCGGCGGTGACCGGCAGCAGATGCCACTTCACACCGAGGAAGTACTGGCAGAGGAAGCCGGTGACGAAGGTCGGCACGGAGATGAGCAGCAGGGAGAAGATCAGGATGACGGTATCGCACCACTTGCCCTTCTTCAGGCCGGAGATCACACCGAAGATCACGCCGAAAACCGCTTCGAACACGAAGGCCATCAGGGCGAGCTTGATGGTCACGGGGAAGGCGCGGCCGATCACGTCGATGACAAGCTGTCCGGAGAAGGTCTTGCCGAAGTCGAGGGTCAGCGCGTTCTTCAGGAACAGCAGATACTGGACGATGAACGGCTTGTCCAGATTGTATTCGGCACGGATCTGGGCCGCGACCGCTTCGTTGACCGGCTTGTCGCCGAACATCGCCTTGACCGGGTCGCCCGGCAACGCGAACACCAGGGCATACACCAGAAGCGTCGTGCCGAGAACCACAGGGATCATCTGCAGAATGCGTCGCAGAAGATACTTGCCCATTGGTTTCTCCTTTTGATTACTCACTCGTTCGCCAGCCGTTTGCGGCTTCGTCCCCTACGCTCACGCGTATAGGACATGAGGCCCGGGGCGGCCGGCGCTTGCCCCGTTACGTATCAGTGATACTGCACCACAGTGCTTTATATTGCAGTTTCATGAAAGACAGCTGAAAATATACCCCACGCGCGGACATCTTCTGTTGATGTCGCATGTCCAGCCGTCATGGACCTCCGATGGAAGCCCCGTTTATTACGCGGAAAGGAAGGAACGGATATTCGAATCCGTTCCTTCCTTCATGTCGATCCTACGAAATCAAAATCAGAGAACGGCTCACTTGCCGGACTTGGTCATGTTCTCGTAGACCGGCAGGTTCTGCCAGTTCATCTCGAAGCCGGAGACACCGGTCGAGGCCACACCATAGGCATTGGCGTAGTACAGCGGAACGGCCGGCAGGTCGTTGAGCAGCACTTCCTGTGCCTGCTGGTACAGCTTGTTGGCGTCTGCGACGGACTTGGAGGCAGCGGCCTTGTCGCACAGCGCATCGAACTCCGGGTTCTTGTAGTCGCCATCGTTGGAGCCGTTGCCATCGGCAGCGGCGGAGGCGAAGTTCTGCACCAGGTAGTTTTCGGCGGACGGGTAATCCGGCTGCCAGCCGCTACGGAACGCGCCGTTCACCTTGCGGTCGGACACGGCGGTGCGGAAATCGTTGAAGGTCGGGTACGGGTTGGTGGCGGCCACGCCGGCGCCCAGCACGTTGTTGATGGAGTTGACCACGGCGGTGTAGATGACTTCGTGGCCACCATCGGCGTTGTAGGCGAAGGTGAGCTTGTCATCGGAGGTCCACGGGCTGATGGCGTTGGCCTTCGCCCACAGTTCCTTGGCCTTCTTCTCGTTGTACTTCAGGTTGCCGGAGCCCTTGAGGGAATCGGAGTAGCCCGGGGTCAGCGGGGAGGTGAAGTCGGCGGCCGGGGTGCCGGTGCCGTTGAGCACCTTCTTGCAGATGTTCTCGCGGTTGATGGCCATGGAGACGGCCTGGCGACGCAGGGTGCCTTCCTCGGTGTCGGCTTCGAAGTGCTTCAGCTTGGCCGGGATGGTGAACTGCTGGATGACGGAGCCGGCCTTGTTGTAGGCCTGTACGGTGGAGTCCTTCTGGAAGGTCTTGGTGGCGGAGGCCGGGACGGACTCCATCACGTCGAGGGAACCGGACTGGATGTCGGCGTAGGCGGCCTCATCCTTGGTGTAGACCTTGAAGGTCACGCCGTCGTTCTTGGCGACGCGGTTGCCCTTGTAGTCGGGGTTCTTCACCAGCACGATCTGGTTGTCGTGGTCCCAGGACTGGAACTTGTACGGGCCGTTGCCGACCGGCTTCTCGCCGAAGGCCTTCGGATCCTTGAAGAAGGATTCCGGCAGCGGAGCGAATGCGTTGTAGCCGACCTTGATGGCGAACACGGAGTCGGAACGGTTCAGGTCGACGGTGAATTCATGGTCGTTGACGACCTTCAGGCCCTCGAGCTGTTCGTCGCCCTTGAGCTTGTCTCCATCCTGGAGCTTGTCGTAGCCCTTGATGGTGGAGAAGAAGGAGGAGCCGAGCTGTGCGTTCTTGGCGTTGGCCGTGTAGCTCCATGCCTTGGTGAAGGATTCGGCGGTCACCGGGGTGCCGTCGGTGAACTTCCAACCATCCTTGAGCTTGATGGTGTACTGGGTGGCGTCATCGTTGGACTTGATGGACTCAGCCACTTCGTTGGAGGCGTTGCCCTTGGCGTCGAAGGAAATCAGACGTGCGAACAGCAGGTCGAGCGGCTTGCCGCCGCCGGTCTCGTTGCAGTCGCCCGGGATGAGCGGGTTCTGCGGTTCGGAATTGTATGCGGTGATGACGCTGGAACCCTTGTCAGCGGTGGAGTCACCGTTGGAAGAGCCGCAACCGCTGAGCAGCATGCCGAATGCGCATGCGGCCGCAGCGAAAGCCAGAGCTTTCTTCTTCATGGAATTCATATTCTCCTTATCCATTATTTCCAGAGCCGTAAGACCCTGTTCAAAAAGAAGGCGGGCGTCAATACCGTGGCATCAACGTCCGTCTTCGTTCTGATGGTGGGTTCATTATCACTCGATTGAGGGACAACCGCTCCATATCCGAGGGAGGCCCATGCAAAATAGCCAAATCAAAACTCATCATCTGATAAAACAATCCGTTTTTCCCTCTTATCGCCGGAACAACTTATCCGCATCATGCGTATGGACGGACGCGGACATATCCGTTCGCTGTCAGCGTACTTTGCCAATCCGCGTCACGCCCGTGGAAACGCCTGCCCGTATCGTGCCTTCAACTGTTCGATGGACACGTGTGTGTAACGCTGCGTGGTCTTCAGCGAGGAATGCCCCAGCATCTCCTGCACCTCACGCAGGTCCGCTCCCCCGTCGAGCATATGGGTCGCCGCACTGTGGCGCAACGCATGCGGACTGATGTCTGGCACGCCGGCCTCCCGTGCCCGGTCGTGCACCACCTTGCGCACCATACGTTGACCGATCCGCCCGCCCTGCGATCCCAAAAAGAACGCGTCGTCCGACATGTCACCGCATAGTACGGGACGGCCATGTTCCAGCCAATCGCGCAAGGCCTTGTCGGCTGGTACGCCGAATGGCATGACACGCTGCTTGTCGCCTTTGCCGGTCACTTTCACCGTGCGGTTGCCGAATGTCACGTCGGCCACGTCGAGTCCGACCAGTTCCGCCACACGCATGCCGGTGGCATAGAGCAGTTCCAGCATGGCCGCGTCACGCAGCGCGATCGCCTGTTTTTTCATATTCGGTTCCTGCGATCGCGCCTCCATGCCGTCCTCATCAACGCGGTCCATCAGCTGCTGCGCCTGCGTTTCGTTCAATACCGCCGGCAACGTATCGGGGATTTTCGGCGTCTGCAACGAAGCCGCCGGGTTGGCGGACGCCATGTCATGGTCATACGCCCATGCGAAGAATCCACGCACGGCGACGGTTTTGCGCGCCATGCTGCTGCGTGCGTGATTTTTGGACGATTCGGCCATCCACAGGCGCAAATCCTCGATGGTCACCTCATTCAGATCCACGCAACCCTGTTTCCGCAACGCCACCAAGCATTCCTCGACATCGCTGCGGTACGCCCTACGGGTGTTTGCGCTCAACCCTCGGTTGGCTTTCAGATAGGCGTCGAATCCGTCCAACGCATCATCGAAACACATGCAAACCACCTTCCGCTTCGTCTGAAATGAACAGACACCACGCAGACACCGTATAAATGCCATTCCGCAGCGCGATCGAATGTCATCTCACGCGATGGCACGATTCCATTATGTCCCCATACCGATAGACTGATGACGATTAGGCATCCTACGAACAGGCGGTATTATGACTCGTCATTCCATTCATGACGTACAGCATCCGACAGCCGAAAACCCCGATGATGGGATTGTGGCCCGCGCCATCGACCTGACCAAGGTCTACGGCTCAAAAGACAACGAAGTGATGGCGTTGGATCATGTGAATGTGGAATTCAAGCGCGGTGAAATGACCGCCATCATGGGCCCTTCCGGTTCCGGCAAGTCCACGCTCATGCATTGCATGGCCGGACTCGACGCCCCTTCGTCCGGCAAGGTGATGGTGGAGGGCCTCGAGGTCTCCTCCATGAACCAGAAGCAGCTGACGGATCTGCGCCGCGAACAGATCGGGTTCATTTTCCAGTCGTTCAATCTGGTGCCGACGCTGTCCGCCGAGGAGAACATCCTGCTGCCGTTGCAGATAGCGAAACGTCCAATCGACCGCGACTGGTTCAACCAAGTGGTCAAGGTGGTCGGTCTGGAGAAGCGGCTCACGCACCGTCCAAGCCAGCTGTCCGGCGGCCAGCAGCAGCGCGTGGCCTGCGCCCGCGCCATCATGGCACGACCGTCCGTGATCTTCGCCGACGAGCCGACCGGCAACCTCGACTCGCGTTCCAGCCGTGAAGTGCTTGGCTTCCTGCGCGATTCGGTACGCGACTACGGCCAGTCGATCGTCATGGTCACCCACGATCCGCGTGCGGCCTCCTTCGCGGACCGTGTGCTGGTGCTCGCCGACGGCAACATCACCCGCGACATGCAGCATCCGACGTACAACGAGATTCTTGAGGTGTTCGCCGGCGACGACGACATCGACGATGTTTCCAAGTACGCCGCCTCCACCGCCGTTCCGACCGTGACGGAGGACTCGCAGGCATGATTCGCATAGGATTGCGCGACGCGCGCAGCCATTTCGGCCGTTTCATCATGTCGATCGTGGCCATCGCGCTCGGCGTGAGTTTCGTGGTCGGCTCGTTCTGTTTCCGCGAAATGCTCAACAACCAGGTTTCACAGATGATGTCCACCAATGCGGACCATGACGTGTACGTGCGCGGTTCGCAGGAGAAGAAAAAAGATTCGTCGGCGATGTCGATGGGATCGACGAAAAGCTACAACGATGTCGACGTCGATCTGGCGGGTACGATAGCCAAGGTCGACGGTGTTTCCTCGGCACGCGTCGTGCAAATGCTGTCCGGCGTGGTGCTGCTCGACAAGCATGGCGATGCGGTGACCACCATGGGGTCTCCGACGCTCGCCATAGGCATGGGCAAGTCGTCGCCGTGGCGGTCCGCCAAGTTCACGACCGGCACGTGGCCGAAGAACGGCGATGAGATCGCCCTTCATTCCTTCGCCGCCGAACAGTCGGGTCTGAAGGTCGGCGATAAGACGAAAATCGTCTATCCGGACGGCGCTCATAAGGTGACCGTCAGCGGCATCTTCACCACCGATGCCAGCCAGGCAGGCGCCATCATCATCGCCATCGATCCCGCGACGGCCAAGGAACAGGCGAACAAGCAATCGGACGATCCGGACAAGACTGCGTTGATCAGCGTCTACGGCAATAAGACCACGCCGCTTGACGACAACGCGCAGCAGCAGCTGGCGGACCGTATCAACAAGGCGCTGCCGAGATCGGCGAAGGCGCATGCCATCACCGGTGACGAATACCGTGACGAATCAACCAAATCCACGCAGGACGCGCTCGGCTTCATCCAACCGCTTATTCTGATTTTCGCGGTGATCGCATTGTTTGTCGGCTCGTTCATCATCGCCAACACGTTCTCCATGATCGTGCGCGAGTCGATGCGCGGCTATGCGCTGCTGCGTTCCATCGGCGCTTCTCCCCTGCAAGTGTTCTCCACGGTGATCGTGCAAGCTCTGTTGCTGGGCCTGGTAGGTTCGCTCGCAGGCATCGGGCTCGGCTGGGGCATGGTCAAACTCATCGCATCCGGTTTGGCGAATATGGGTATGCCATTGACCGGCGCCACCAATCCGACCGTTTCCGACATGCTCGTCGGCCTTGTGGTCGGCATTGTGGTGACGTTGATCGGTGCGGCCCTGCCGGCGCGAAATGCGGCGCTTGCCCCGCCGATTCAGGCGATGAACGAAACCGTCAATCCGGAAAAGCCTGTCCTCGCACGTGGCATCCTCGGCACCGTCATGGTGCTGTTGGGCTTCCTGAGCTGGGGTTTCACCTACGCTTTGGCCGCCGCGGATGGTGACGGCGGTCCGACGCCGTGGAAGGCGCTCAACAGTATCGCTGTCGGCTGGCCGCTCGGTATTGGCGCGGCGCTGGCCGTGATCGGCGTGATTGTGGCGGGACCGGCATACGTGTCCACCGCGGGCGCGGTGCTCGGCTGGCTGCCATCGAAGGTCTTCACCGTGACTGGGCGTCTCGCGCAACGTAACATTTCTCGTTCGAAACGTCGCACGTCCAACACCGCAGCCGCCCTGTTCGTGGGAGTGGCGATTGTCAGCTGTCTGGGCGTGGTGGCCACGTCGGCGAAGGCTTCGGTCAATTCGCTGGTGGATACCGGGCTCAAAGCCGATTTCGCCGTATCTTCGGCTTCGGCCGGGCAGATTCCCGACCAGGCCATCAAAGACATCAAAAAGGTCGATGGCGTGAATCATGTGGTGTCGAACCGTGTGGTGCTTGGTGTGAAATATGACGGTAAAGCCATCAACGGGTTCACGTTCGCCACACAGCCGGAACTGTTCACCAAGATCTTCGCCGCCGAAACCACCGAAGGTGATGCCGCTGCCGCGTTGAAGGATGGCAAGCTGCTCGTCGGCAAGACCATTGCCGACGATCGTGGATGGCATGTGGGTCAGAAGGTCAAGGCCACGGCCGAGAACATCGTGGTAGACAAGGAGGCCACAGCCAAGGCGCAGGCCGATTACCAGGCCAAGGTGCAGGCGCATGTGCAGGAATTGCAGTCGCAGGCCCAGCAATTGGCCGCATCCGGCGACTTGACAGGAGCGCAGGCCAAGGCTTCGGAAATCGAACAGTACACGAACGACGCCAAGAACGTCGATCCGAAAACGCTGGTCAAGACGAAGAAGGCCACCACCGGAAAGACGCTGACCATCGGCGCGATCGTGTCGAATTCCGTATACCGCGATTTCGCGATCGTCAACGACGATTTGGCCGAGCAGATCGGCAACAAGCAGACCATGTTCGTCATGCAGGCGTTCGTCACGGACAAGCGGGGCGCCGACACGGCCCAAGTCAAGAAGGCCCTAAAGAAAACAATCAAGAAATACTACACAATCGTCGTGTTCGATCGTGACGAGTACAAGTCCACGATGAGCTCGATGATCGATCAGATGCTCATGGTCCTGTACGCGTTGCTGGCTTTGTCCATCATCATCGCCATTTTCGGCATCGTGAACACGCTGGCGTTGAGCGTGTCGGAACGCACCAAGGAGATTGGTCTGCTCCGTGCCATCGGCACGTCACGTGGCCAGGTGCGTGGCATGCTTGGCATCGAAGCGGCGATCATCTCCGTGTTCGGCACGGTGTTGGGTTTGATCGTCGGCGTCGCCGCGGGAGTGGTGATTCGTGCGGTCTACGCGTCCGAAGGTTTGGAGACGCTGGCGATTCCGTGGTTGCAGCTGCTCGTGTTCCTGCTGCTGTCGATTGTGGTCGGTCTGGTGTCCAGCATCTCCCCCGCCTCCCGCGCGTTGAAGCAGCCGGTCCTTGACGCCGTGGCGAGCGAGTGAGACAGTTGGAGCGGAACATCGAAAGGAGGCAGCAATGCCTATTCCCAATGAGATTCCAGTAGGAGCGCGCATCGTGGTGCGCACCTTGGAAGGCGTCGATCCTACCGATCATCGTATGAAGTTCCGCGATTACGTAGGCCACGTGCGTTCGTGGGACGGTCAGAAACTGGAGATGACGCGCGATGCGGCGGCGAACGGCTCACGTCCCGAGCAGCGTGTCACGATTCCCGCCGACGAAATCGTGACGATCAAGCCGGTGCCGGAACGTTCCATGACTCGGCCACGTCCGTAGTCGCATACCTCCCCCTACCGCGCGCAAAGACAAGAGCGCCGCAATCGCACTGATTTTCTGCGATTGCGGCGCTTTTGCATAGCGATGGCGTCAGTCGTCAGACCACGGAACGCGCCTGCGCGATCGCGGTACGCTCGCCGTCGAATCGCACGATATGCTCGCCTCTGCGGGCGGATTCCAGCAGCGTGCGCTGCCAATCGTTTTCGGGAATCGACAGTTCGACCGTCGCGCAATGTTCGGCGTACTCCGGCTGCCTGCTGGCGGCCTTGTAGTCGCGGAACGGTTGGCCTTGGGTGAAGAAACGGTCCATTTGCTTCACGTCGCCTTCCGTGGGGCGCACGCCGGTATCGGCCATGTCATGCAGCACGTTGGCCACCAACGTCAATCGGTTGGCCATGTTGCGTAGCAAGGTCTCCACGTTGGCCGCGTCCTCCTCCACCATGGCACGTGTGCGGTTCGGATCGGTCAGCGCCACGCGCGTCATGTCACGCCAGGACCCGGCTGCGAGCGCGGCCGCGATGTTGCGGTTCGGGTTGGCCACCAGCTCGTTGATCATGGCGGTGGCGATGACGTGAGGCATATGTGAGATGAGCGCGGCGCAACGGTCATGGGTGGCGTCGTCAAGTACGATGAGCCGGTTGCCGCAACGGTTCACTATCATGTCGGCCACGGCGCGGAACCGGCGGTATTCGGTGTGTTCGTCGACGGTGATGGCCCAGAGCGCGTCGTCATAGAGTGTCGGGTCGGATGCCTCCCAGCCGGACAGTTCGTTTCCGGCCATCGGGTGTGCTCCGACGTAGCAGCCGTCAAGACCAATGGCTTTGACTTGGTCGCGGACCATGCCTTTGACGCTGCCCACGTCGGTGAGCGTGGTTGTTTCCGTGTCGATCAATGGTTTCAATGCGCCGAGGATTTCGGGCATGGCCTTGAGCGGGTTGCACAGTACGAGCACGTTCGGTTTGGTTTCGGCGAGTGCCGCCAAGGTGGGTTTGCAGATGATGCCGTCGGCTTCGGCGGTAGCGTAGGGGCGGTCGTTGTGGTTCCATGCGGTCACTTCGCAGCCGGCGTTGACGAGTCGGCGTGCCAGTGATCCTCCGATGAGGCCGAGTCCTACGATTGCGATGCGTGGCTTCACCACATCAGCTCCCTTCTGACGGTTTCGTCGTTCTGCCAATCGTCCGGCAGGTGGCTGTCGTCGAGTCGTACGCCGCCTTGCGGCAGCATCCATGAGGTGACGGGCGGGTTGGGGCGTTCCCTGCGAGGGTAGACGGCGAGTGTTTTGGCCCAGTCGCCATGTTCTGCGATTTCCACAAGCGCGTCGCGGAAACGTTCCTCCCAAGGGGCGGCGTCGAGGGTGACGATGAAGCTGTATGTGCCGGTGCGTCCTTTGATGGGCCGTGAGATGAAGCTGGTCATGTTCAGTCCCGCGTCACGGAACACGTCGAGCAGGTTGGCGAGCACGCCTGGGCCGGTGACGAGCGGGATGAGCGTCAATACCGATTCGTATTCGACGTTAGCTTCGGCGCGTGGTTTGGCGAGCAGCCGTGCGACTTCGGCGCGTGGCGCGAGCACGAGGAAGTCGGTGGCGGCTCCTTGGTAGTCCTGGATGGCGGTGCCGATGCGGGTGATGTCGTACAGTTCGCCGCAGATGGCGGGACCGAAGGCGATTTCACCTGGGATAAGGTCCCGGCAGGCCGCCGCGTTGGATGTGGCCGGCTGTGTGGAGAGCCGATGTTCGGCGATGAATCGTTTGCATTGCGCGAGACCGTGCGGATGGGCTGTGGCGATGCGCGCTTCGGCTGGATCGGCTCCTTGCGCCACGTATGCGTCGAATTCGACGTTCACACCGACGCGTGCGAATCCGACAAGGTCCTTCGCGTCGATCAGCGCGTCGAGGTTGGGCACCACGTACCCTTCGACGTTGTTCTCCCAGGCCACGATTCCCCAGCCGTCGCCGTGCTGTGCGGCGTCGAGAATCTGCGGCACATCGTCCATGGGCATCAGGTCGAAGCCTTGCGGTTCGAGCCGTGCCAACTCTTGGGCGGCATTGACGGCCGCCTGATGGGTGAAGGTGCCTTGTGGCCCCAGATAGAACAGCTTGCGTGCGCTCATTGCCGCCTGTGCCTCCTTGTTGCGGGTCATCCTAAGCACCTTAGCGCATTCGCGAGGCTGTGGAGGGGTCTAGTCCACCGGTTGGGCGGTGTCATGGTCCGGTTCAGACGATTCGTTCTGGTCATATTCCGTGGAGTCATCCTCAGTGCGCGTCGGCATCGTGAACCAGCTCTTGGGCAGCGCCAGCATGATCAATGGAATCAGCACCACGCCGTATAGCCAGAAATAGCCGGCGTTGTTGCTGAAATACGGCAACGTCGCCGTCTCGCCGAATCCGACGGGAATCATGGCGTCCCCGCCCGGACCGTAACCGGCCATGACGGTCCAGACCACCAGTGATGAACTGATCAGATGCAATGCGAGGCCCGACACGCCATCACGTGAACGCGCCGACCATGTCGAGATGATGGCCAGAGCATATGCGATCACAAGACCGTAGGGAATATTCGCCGACGCGCCCATGCGGTGCGCCATCGTGCCGATCACGCCGACGACGGCACCGGCGAGCAGGTCAACCAAAAACCGCGCCCATACCGGTAGACGATGCGACCACGGCAGCAGCCTGCGGTCGATGCCGTCCTGTGATTGCGATTGCGGTTCCGGCTGTGTTTCCTGCGTGCGTTGCGTCATGTCCTCCACTATGCCCTACGTTCCTTACAAAACAGCAAGAAAGGCAAGAGATACGCGGAAAACCGCCGACATCTCTTGCCTTTCTTAAGCGTTTAGCGCACTAGCGGAACACACTACCGTTCCCGCGAAGCGCCAAAACAATGCGAAGAATCACTTGTTATTCTGAGCGTTGTTCTGGCGACGCTGCTTGGCGCGCCACTTGTACCAATCCTCACGGCTCAGAATGATCTTGCGCACGCGGATGGACTCCGGAGTGACTTCCACGCACTCGTCCTCGTTGGCGAAGTCCAGGGACTCTTCGAGGCTCATCTTGATCGGCGGGGTCAGGGTTTCCAGCACGTCCGCGGTGGCGGAACGCATGTTGGTCATGTGCTTGGCCAGCGTGATGTTCACATCCAGCTCGTCCGGCTTGTTGTTGATGCCGACGACCTGGCCCTCGTACACCGGGGACTGCGGCTCGACGAAGAAGTTGCCGCGTGCCTGCAGACGCTGCATGGCGTATGGGGTGGCGACGCCCTGACGGTCGCAGACCATGGAGCCGTTCTGGCGGGTCACGATCTGGCCGGCCCACGGAGCGTAGCCAGCGGAGATGGAGGAGGCGATGCCGGTGCCGCGGGTGGCGGACAGCAGCGCGGTGCGGAAGCCGATCAGACCACGGGACGGCACGGTGAACTGCAGAC
>OHAG01000901.1_pt1 | contig 21650 bp, 20 predicted proteins | sample 1577081 | NCBI WGS metagenome assembly OHAG01 (sample SAMEA3541513, study PRJEB24748) | human gut metagenome | biome: human gut; feature: human-associated habitat; material: faeces | place: China | collected 2012
GGTAAAGCGGGCCTGCACTGCGAAGGAATATCCCTGCTTTCCGCGTCCGATTCGTCACAAAGAAGTCTTTTTCTTTACAAGTGTATCACCCCAACAACTACAAATTTTCCCCTTAATACTCTTGAAAAGTCACCTTTTGTCGCAGAGTATTTCACTCTGCGACACTTTTTTGCTTTCATTAACCTACAATGATCTGATAACTCTTTTCAAATGTTCCACCGCTCTCAACGCTATTAATTCCCGGCTTTTCGGAAATATCTCCCTCAAATCCCACATCATCACATCTTCCCATCCATGGTTCAAGACATACGAATGGGGCATCTTTTACCGACCATATTCCAAAGTTTGGAAAACCTTCGCATTTCATTCCCACATACGGTGTTCCGTCCTTATGACTGATCCATACTTCTTCAATCTGATTCTCGTCAAAAATCAGGGCATCTCTCTCGAATAATTCTTCTGTCAGCGGATAATATCCGTCCTCCAGTTTCATCTCATAGACTTTTTTCGGATCTGCACCACCTTCTGCAATATCAACCAAAATATAGTTCAGATGATCTTTTTCCGGGAAATAAAGCCGGTAATCTGCCTTGGTTTCATTTTCTTTTGCAAAGTGAATGGCCGGATGCCCACCAATGGTAAAGTAAATCGTTTCTTCTGACTGGTTTTTAATTTTCCATTCCACCTCTATCACATTTTTCTTAAGACGATAGCTAATGTATAATTCAAAATCAAACGGATAAACTTCTTTCATCTCATCTGTTGAAGTGAGCAAAAATTTCACCTCTTCTTTCCCTGCATGAATACATTTGAAATCATGATCTCTTGCAAATCCATGCTGGGATGTCGGATACTGTTCTCCCTGAATCTTCACTACATTATGCCAGGTTTTTCCTACATTCGGGAACAAAACCGGCGAATGTCTTTTCCAAAACTTTGGATCTGCATTCCATAAGATCTCTGCCCCCGTCTTTTTATTATAGATTCTTGTCAGTTCAGCTCCATGTTCTACCATTTCCACATAAAGTATTTCATTTTCCAGTTTCATGTTCTCCTCCTGTTTACCTTAATCATTTTATGATGTCAGGGTCAAAAGGTCTGAAACCACGTGTGCTTGCACACTGGTGGTAGAATGACCTTGAGCCCCGCCCCGATATGAGCATAAAAGTGGGGCGTAAGCACCATGATATGCGAATAGCGGGTAGGATTGTGGGAGTGCGTAGCACGAAACAATCCGTTGGCATCATTGTTGGGGGCTTTTGACCCCAACATCATTTTATTCTATCCAACTTCTTCAACAATGTAAAGTCCCAGCCACCTTGTCATTGACCGGAAATTAGTGTTATAATTTAAGAAAATCAGATTTACGGAGGAAAATAGAATGGAAAAGGAATCTGCAAAAATCATCTTAAGTGCTGATAGTACCTGTGATCTTGATACCGAGTTAAAAGAGCGTTACCATGTGCATTACTTTCCGCTCCATATCATCCTGGACGGTCATGACTATAAGGACGGCATCGACATCACTCCGGAAGAGATTTTCCAGAAATATTATGATGAAAAGATTCTTCCCAAGACGGCTGCTGTAAACGTTGCAGAATATATTGACCATTTTGAGCCATGGGTCAGAGCCGGTTACGAAGTCATTCATATCAATCTCGGCAGTTCCCTCTCCAGTGCCTATCAGAATTGCTGTATTGCGGCTGAAGAACTCGGACATGTCCATGTCATTGACAGTTGCTCTCTTTCCAGCGGAACAGGACTCCTTGTCCGTGATGCCGGAGAAATGATCCGTCAGGGAATGTCCGCTGATGCAATCGCCGATGTTCTCCGACAGCGTACAGAGAAGTGTCATGCCAGCTTTATTCTGGATACCCTTACTTTTCTTCATGCCGGCGGGCGTTGCTCCTCCGTAGCTGCACTGGGTGCCAACGTACTAAAGTTAAAGCCGTGTATTGAGGTAAATAATGCCGACGGCAGTATGAAAGTCGGTAAAAAATATCGGGGTTCACTGGATAAGGTTCTCGTAAAATATGTAAAAGATCAACTGGCCGCACATCCAGATATCGATCCGTCTTTTATCTTCATTACACATTCGGGAATTGCTGCAGAATATATCCATCTTGTAAAAGAAGCCCTCAAAGCTGAAAAAGACTTCGCTGAGATCCATGTGACAACTGCCTGTTGTACGATTTCAAGCCACTGCGGTCCAAATACCCTTGGTATTTTATTTGAGACAAAATAATTTTTAGGAGCATAAATCATGAATAATCAGACAACCAACCCCGTATTTCACGGAAGTGACATTGAAAAGATCAGTGCCTGTTACCATATAAAAAAAGAAGCTATCGTCAACTTTGCCGGAAATGTAAATCCGCTTGGACTTCCTGCCTCTGTAAAAGAAGCGGTCGCCACCCATGCAGATTTATTTTCCAGTTATCCTGACCGCGAGTATCTGTCTCTGCGTAATGTTCTTTCTAATTATTGTGATGTTCCTGCCGATTATATTCTTCCGGGAAATGGCTCCAGTGAACTGATTGCTTTGCTGATCGAAGCTCGTGCCCCAAAGCATACTCTGATTCTCGGTCCTACTTATTCAGAATATTCCAGAGAACTCACCTTTTCCGGAAGTACTCAGGATTATTACCATTTGCAGGAGACTTCTGACTTCAGACCAGATCTGGAGGATCTTTTCCATACTCTCTCGGATGGATATGATTTTCTCATTATCTGCAATCCAAATAACCCGACTTCTTCCGCTATTTTTCGGGATGAATTAAAAGAATTACTTGCATTTTGTAAACGGAAAAATATCTTTGTAATGATAGATGAAACTTATGTTGAATTTGCACCGGATATTTCAGCAATTACTGCTGTTCCTCTTACGAAGCAATTTTCCAATCTGATGGTACTCCGGGGAGTTTCCAAATTCTATGCCGCCCCGGGAATGCGGTTCGGATATGGAATCACCGGGAACAGTGAATTTCTGAAGACCATGCGTGAAAAACAGATTCCATGGTCACTGAACAGCCTCGGTGCTTTCGCCGGAGAAATGCTTTTTCAGGATCACGACTATTATCAGCAGACCCGAAACCTGATTCTTTCCGAACGTCAGAAGATGTACGAAACCATAAAAAAACTCCCGACTTTCAAAATCTATCCGGCCTATGCCAACTTCCTGCTGGTAAAGATTCTGAAAGACGGGGTTACCTCTTTCGATGTATTTGAACGTTGCATTCAAAAGGGACTTATGATCCGGGACTGCTCTTCTTTCCAGTGCCTGGAGGGTGAATATGTACGGTTCTGTATTCAGATGCCGGAAGAGAACCAGCGTCTGCTCGATCTTTTGCAAACAATCTGACTCAATGGCTGGATCTGTGATTAAGGCTTTATAATTGCTTTTAAATCACATGATGATTCAGCCATTTACGATTTCTGAACCGGATCGTAAAGATCACTCCTCTCAATGCCCAGTCACTGAACATACCGATCCATACTGCGATTGGTCCAAAGCCAAAGACTCTGGCAAGAACAATAGAGAGTGTCACCCGGCATAACCACATCGTAAGCATTGAAACTGTCATTGTAAACTTCACATCCCCGGCTGCCCTGAATCCATATGCCGGAACAAAAGCCATGACCCAGATCAATGGCTTTACAATGGTTATGCACGTTACCATAAAAATACACATTTTTGCACTTTCAGGCTCCATACCTCCAAAATAGGTAATCGGACGAACTAAAGCATACAAAAGCAGACAGGATGCAATGATCACTACTTCGGAAACAATACATAATTTCTTTACATAATAAACGGCCTCCTCCTTTCTTCCTGCTCCAAGAGTTTCCCCCACAACGGTCATAAGACCGATTCCTATTCCGATTCCCATAATTCCGTTCAAATTTTCAATGATACTCGCCATTCCCTGTGCAGCGATAGCCGCAGTTCCCATCAGCGATACAGTCGACTGGATCGCAAGCTTTCCAAACTGGAACATACTGTTCTCCACCCCCGACGGCACACCAATCCTCAGGATTCTTTTAATCTCATCCCAGTCAGGCCGGATGGTAAAATACTTTCTCAACTGGATCTCCAACTGTGGATTCCTCAGTTTTACCAGCACTGTAACCATACTGAACATACGTGCCAGCATCGTTGCAGTTGCCGAACCTGCAACACCCCAATGGAACACCCATACAAATAACAGATTCAGAATAATATTCAGGATATTTGAAATAACCGAGATCAGCATCGGCAGACGACTGTTCTCCTGTGCCCTCAGGATGCACGATCCATCATCATATAATGCGATAAATGGATACGAGATTGCAGAAAAGAAAAAATACTTTTTGGCATTCACCATAACCGCACTCTCTACTTTTCCAAAGATCAGTGCCAACATCGGACCATTGAATAAAAGACACATTCCAGCAATCACCGCCGACAATACGAACGTAATGAAAACCAACTGTCTTGCTGCCTCCTGTGCATGCTCCTTTTTTCCACATCCAAGGTAATGGGAACACACAACTGTTCCACCTGATGCCAGTGCAAAGAAAGCCTGAACAATCAGGATATTGATCGAATCTACCAGTGAAACTGCTGAAATCGCTGCTGAGCCAAGATTACTGACTACCAGTGTATCCACAGTTCCCATAAATGAATTAAGGAGCTGATCTACTGCCAGTGGAATTAGAAGTGCAGCTAGTTTTTTATTGTCAAATAAACGATTTTGTTGCGTGGTTTCATTCATTTTACTCACTTCCTTTGTGTTTCACTCATCCTATTATCTCGACTTCACCAAATGCTTTCAGGAACTGCTTCACTCCGTATCCGTCAAACTCTGCCTCAACCATCAGATCATCTTCCGATCTTAACACTCCGACACCATACTTCGGATGCCTTACCTGCACCACCGCCTGTATGCCAGCCCGCATGTCAGCCTGTTCCTGTTGATCTTCCGGTTTTACTTCCTGCCGAAGTTCTTTCTGCTCTTTTTCCTGAACTTCTTTCTGAGCTTTTTCCTGAACTTTTTCCTGAGCTTTTTCCTGAACTTTTTCCTGAGCTTTTTCCTGAGCTTTTTCCTGAGCTTTTTCCTGAACTTCCTTCTTTAACTGCTGCAGGTTAGCCCATCTTTCTTTTTCATCCGGCATTCCCTCCAACAGCTCCTGCGGAATCATTTTCAGATAACGGCTTTCCTCACCCGCTATCCCCGGTTCACCCGGATTCGTATACCAGGAAAGTTCCAAGCGGTTCTTTGCACGGGTAATCCCCACAAAAAACAACCGTCGTTCCTCTTCTTCCTGTTCATAATTTTTTGAATGAAGCGGGATCAGACCGGGATTCACACCAATCAGAAAGACCGTATCAAATTCCAGACCTTTGGATGCATGCAGCGTCATAAGCTGTACTGCATCTTTCCGGTCTTCAGGATTCATTTCTGCTCCTACTTCTTTTTCTCCTGCTTCCATCTTTAATCCATAAAGCTCTGAACTATTCAGAAATTCCCTCAGATGCCCCCGGAAATCAATCGAACCGCAATATGAACATAACTGCTTTAAAAAGCTCTTTATTTTTTTGACATTTTCAGTATAGCTCTCCACCGTAGGACGCAGGAACTCTTTTAAGTGAAAATATTCAAAGATTTTCTGCTCTTTTTCACCTTCTTTCATGAATTTCCCAAAGTTATCCACTACCCATGCCTGAAATCCGGCCATCTGTTCATAAAGCAGACTCTCGGACAGCTTTTTCTCTTTTATGATTTTTTCTGCCTTTTTCCGCGTCATTCCAAACTCGCCAAATTCTTTATCTGCGACTGCTGCAATCCCGGACTGCTCATCCAATGGATTTACACAGAATCTCAATACTCTGACAAACCAGTTCAATACCGGAATATCATGTAGGCTCTTTTTTACGGAAACTTCATATGGAATCCCCTGACGTTCAAACACTTTTGCAAGCACATCCACCTGACGCTGTAACCGATAAAATACCGCCATCTCCCGATATGTCAGTCCCTGCTCCTTTAGCTCTCTTATCCGCAACGCAAGTTCCTCTGCCTCCTGAAAAGGATCATAATAATTAACAATTTCGATCTTTTCGCCTTTTTCTCTGCTCGCCCGGATCTGACTGCCAAACTGAAGGAAACGATTCGCTGCTCCCAAGATCAATGCATTAGAACGGTAATTCACCGGGAGAGAATATTCTTTCGCCTCAAATCGGTGCTTTAATAAAAAGAACATATTCTCTCCTGTCCCACGCCAGCTATAAATCACCTGATTCGGATCTCCTACTGCAAACAGCTTCGTCTCCCTGCCTTTCAAAGCCTCCAGAAATTCCATCTGCATCTTATCACTGTCCTGCACTTCATCGACAATGATCCACTTAGGGATAAAAGCATCCTGCCCTTTCAATAAAAGCGTACTGACACGCAGCAAATCCGAAAAAGTCATCTTATTCTGCTTCTTTTTTTCGGATTCAATTATTGGATACAATTTGAACAAATCATCTTTGTATCTCGGTATCGGTCGTCCTTCAAGATACCATTGATATTCCTGCTCCAGCCGCTTCTTCAGGCGGTTCTTATATTTTATTTTCAATCCGTATTCTGCGGTCAGAGTTAATGCAAGATCTTCTTCTTCATCCGGTGCCATGACAGTAAAATCTTTTCTCCATCCAGCTTTTTCAACTTCCAGCTTTTCTCTCAGCATCCATAGCGCTACACTATGAAATGTACCAAATCCATCCAGCCTTGGTTCTTCGTCATTTTTTTCTTTTTTTAAAAACTTTTCTTTTGCTATGAGTCGTTCTTTTATTTCATCTGCTGCTTTATTTGTAAAAGTCAGAACAATCATTTCTTCCGGCTGTATCTGCTTCACCTGATATAAATACAGTATCTTTGCGATCAGAACAGTTGTCTTTCCGCTTCCGACATTTGCATTCACAACACATGCCGGACTCTCATCAAGAACTGCTGTCATCTGATAGGGATTCAGGAAACTCCATTCTTCTTCAAATTTCATCTTTTCCATACCTTCGATTTAGTTTTCCACGGATCTTTTTCACCCGCTCCCAATCTGTCTCTGACTGAATCTCAATCTTCATATCTGCCGGACAGATCGCATACGAACGGAGCAGACGCTCTACTTCCCGCAGATTCTCCCATTCCTGCAGCCATCCTTCATAAAATGAATTTTCAACCTGCAGGATCAGACGCTCCTCTTTTACTTCCACTTTCTTTACCATACTTAAAAACGCAGCTCCCGATTCTCCGCTCCTTTTTAACTTCTCACAGAACTCATCCCATTTTTCTTCCAGCATTTCAAATGAATATTCTTTCTTTATTCCCGGTCTGTTCATCTCTGACAATTCTGACTGCTTTGATATAGATACCGGAGATTCACTCTCTTCTATAAAATTCTTCAGCCCCCACAGCACTGTCTTTTTATCCAGTGTATAATTTCCTACGCAGACCGGACATCCGTCCTTACACGGACAATGTTCAACCTGCTCGATTGACTGATGAATGATCTGTTCCGTCAGATCATAAATTTTCTCAGCATAACCAAGACCGCCTTCATACTTATCATAAATAAATAAGGATACCTTTCGTCCTCTTTCTGCTCCGGGAATCAACGCATTATTTGAAAGAATCACTCCGATGTCATCTTTTTCTGTCATTGTCACCATCATAGCTGCATTCTTGATTGCATAGGAAATTCCCTCAAAATGATTATTCAGAACAAGTTCTCCGCTTTGATCTGGCACAAGAAGCCTCTGGTATGTATCCACAATATTCTCCGGGATTTCAATCCAGGTACTCTCTGTATCGTAATCTTTCTGTAATGGCCTCGTTAGCGACACATAGCCCAGATTCTGATGATTATGAAACTGAAGTTTCTTATACATCGAAATCACTTCATTTACGTTTATGTCACCAAAACATTTCTTTATTCTTTTAAAAGTTTCTTTTTGGAAGGTCTGCAAAATTCTTGTATCCTCTGTGCCGGATGGAACTGTATAATAATTTCCATAAAATGGTACTGCCAGTGCAGTTCTTGAAACCAGATCCAGCTTCAGCACCTCATACTGCTCACCGTCATGCAGATACACCGCTCCCGGGTGCAGCTCATGAAAAGCCTGCGACTCGTCCATCTCAGTAATTTCCTTTCCGATAAAAAGAGAGCCTTTCCTTTTCTCCTGCACATTTCTCAGATGCTCCATACTTGGATATACGATCAGCTTGTATCTCGTCCTGTCCATATTCCTGAGACTGTAATCTCCGGCAGGGAATGCCGACCCTGCCCATGAAAAACGTCCCGCCAGACTTTTCAGTTCCTGTGCATTTAAAAGAACCGGGATGATCTCTCCCAAATCCGGGAACAACGCAACATCATCCAGAGACAGTGGCATCTCCGCTGCTGCCGCACGTATATGTGCAAGCTCGATCAGCAGATTGTCCGGATCTACGATTGCATTTTCACTTCTGCCTTCAAAAAGCCAGTCAGGTGAAATTGCAATATACTGATCGAACGGCTGATTCTCCAAAATCAGATAATTGACACACCTCCTGCCACTTCTTCCCGCCCGTCCTGTCTGCTGCCAGAAAGAAGCTCTTGTCCCCGGATATCCTACCAGCACTGTACAATCCAGTTTTCCAATATCAATTCCCAGTTCCAGTGCATTCGTACAGATCAGGCCTGTCAGCTCTCCTGCCATCATCTTTCGCTCGATCTCACGCCGCTCCAATGGAGTATAACCTCCACGATACCCGGCGATTTTGTCCGTCTGCCCCTTTTTTCCAAAAAATCCGGCGTCCTCCAACCGGTCTCTCGATTCCTTTAAAATAACTTCCACCGCTCTTCGACTACGTGTAAATACAAGAAACTGTTCTCCCTTTTCCACAAGCTCCGGAATCAGCTCTTTCGCCACACTTGAAGCCGAATATCTTCCATATACTTTATCATTCGCTCCTTTTATCTCCGGTGGCTGCAGGATCTTGTATACCTTTTCCGGTGCCGGTGAGCCATCTCGCTCGATCAGCCCCGGGGTTATTCCACAGATCTTCTCTGCCAGCTCCACCGGATTTGCAATCGTCGCTGAACTGCATAAAAATTGTGGATCGGAATGATAATATCCGCAGATCCGTTTCATTCTCCGGAAAATATTGGCAAGATGCCCGCCAAATGCTCCTCTGTAGCTATGCAATTCATCAATCACGATATACTTCAGATTGGCAAATATAAAATCAAATCCATATTTACTGTGGTTAGGCAAGAAAGCTGCATTCAGCATCTCAGGATTCGTCAGGATAATATTCGCACTCTTCCTGACCCGGCTGCGTTCTGCAGGCATCGTATCTCCATCATAGACCCCTGCCGATATACGCCCCTCACCAAAATACTCCAGTACAGGAGCCAATACCCGATACTGATCACTTGCAAGTGCTTTCGTCGGATAAATAAAAATCGCACGCGTCAGCGGATTCTCTAAAATCTTCTGCAATACCGGCAGCAAAAAGCTCAAAGTTTTGCCACTTGCTGTCGCTGTCGTGATGACCAGGCTTTCTCCTTCACCGGCCCTTACGAACATCTCCGCCTGGTGACTGTAAAGCCGGGAAATCCCCTGCGATCTGAGATAATCGCCAATCTCCGGTCTCATAGACTCCGGAAATGATACATACTCTGCTCCATGTGCCGGAATTACCTTTTCATATACAATAGAATCATTCTCTTTTTTTATCATTTCTTCATGCCGCCTTTACGAATGTATGTTCGTATTCATCATACCACAGATTTCTTTTCTATACAATCAGCAGAATGCTACATCTGCTTACGGACAACTGCATATTCATCACCATTTCTGTAAAACGGACACTGGAAATGACGATCTGTCATCAGACGGATATATTCATCTTCATCCATATTTTTATCACATACATAACTTTCATAGTCTTCATCATAAATATAATAAGTACAGCTCTCACAACTGACTCTCTCATTTCTGCTCATCTTTTTATTGCCTCCCTTTTCTATCCTTTAGTATAAGGACAAGGTTCTAAAAAATCCAGTCGCATACTGCCCTGTTTCAGTTCTGTATATTTTTTATATTTTCATTTATTTTCTGTTAATTTAAATTATTTTTATTTTTTATCAGATTTTCTATTGACAAAACGTGTTTTGAGAGTTAATATATAGTCAACAAAAGAAAACGAACACAAAATAAAAGAAAAGGAGGTACGGACCACCAAAAACTTAAACTTAATCCAATAATCTAATGAAAGAGGTATAGACCAATGGGACATTAATTTTAATCCAGAACGAAATTTACGAAAGGGGTACAATCCAATGGGATAAAAAGTCTTTAACTTTAATCTGATATGAATTTTATGAAAGAGGTACAGACCGATGGGATGCTAATTTAATTCTAAGTAAGAACATAAGAACGAATTTTATAAAAGAGGTACAATCCAATGGGACGTTAATTTTTAAATAAAATTTCACTATTTGAGATAATAGTTTTAAATAGATATTAATTGAAGAAGGAGGATATTCCAATGGATGGAATAAATTGAAAGATCCACTGTATGACTTGTAGAAGCGTATGGTGGATTTTTCGTATGCTCTTTTTGCGATTATTCATGGATTTTTTGTATGCCCATTTATCCTTGACACTTCCGTATTTCAGCGATATAATTAGTTTCTAAAACTGATGTGGATTTTTGGAGTATCACGATGAATGACGGGCAAATGGTTTCCGGCATAATGTGATACTACTTTTCGCCACATGACTACTTTTCCTGGCAGTCATGTGGTTTTTTTATGTCATAACTTATTAATACTAAAAAAGATCCATTGGATCTTTGTCGTATGCTTAACAACTGAGAAATCCCGAAAGGAGTCTGAAAATGGAACAAACTTATATGAAAGAACAACCAATCCTGAACCTTCTGTTAAAAATGTCATTACCAATGGTTGTGTCTATGCTCGTAAATTCACTTTATAATATCGTTGACAGCTTTTTTGTTGCTAAGATCAGTGAAAATGCAATGACCGCACTTTCTTTGGTATTCCCTGTTCAAAATCTGATCAATGCAGTTATGATCGGTTTTGGAATTGGGATTAATGCCGTCATTTCCTTTTATCTGGGAGCAGCAGATCAGAAAAAAGCAGATCAGGCGGCAAGTCAGGGAATGCTCCTTGGAACATTTCATGGTATTCTCCTGATGATTATCTGCCTTGTAGTTATCCACCCTTTCCTCAGTCTCTTTACCAACGATGCAGAAATTGTCAATTTAGGGCTTCGTTATTCAAAAATCGTATTTTTATTTTCTGTATTTTTTGCATGGGAACTGGTTTTTGAAAAGGTTTTTCAAGCTGTTGGTAAAATGAATATCTCCATGATCTGTCTGATGAGCGGATGTCTCGTCAACATTTTTCTCGATCCGGTTCTGATTTTTGGACTGGGACCATTTCCTTCACTCGGGATCGAGGGTGCTGCCCTTGCCACAGGTCTCGGACAGACATTCAGTGCAATCCTTTATCTGATTTTTTATATGATTGCTCCAATCTCTGTAAAATTCAGAAGAGCTTATTTTAAACCTGATTTTGCACTTTGTAAAAAAATGTATTCCATCGGGATTCCTGCAAGTCTGAACATGGCTCTTCCATCCCTGCTCATTTCATCATTAAATGTAATCCTTGCAGGCTTTGGTCAGTCTTATGTCTTTGTGCTTGGAGTCTATTACAAATTACAGACATTCCTTTATCTTCCTGCTAACGGAGTCATTCAGGGGATGAGACCACTGATTGGATACAATTATGGTGCAAAAGAACATAGCCGTGTAAATAAAATTTATCAGACCTCTTTAATCCTTGTGCTGGCGATTATGGCAGTAGGAACTGTCCTGTGCTTATGCATCCCAGGAACTTTGATCCATCTGTTCACAGCTACACCTGCAACCATAAAGATTGGTTCCTCTGCTCTTCATATTATCTGCCTCGGATTCCTTGTATCTTCTGTTTCAGTTACAAGTTCGGGAGCTTTAGAAGGACTTGGAATGGGATTACCATCCCTCATCATCTCCCTCTGCCGCTATACGCTGATCATCATTCCGCTGGCTTTTCTTCTAAGCCTGCTGCAGGGAGCATCCGGTGTCTGGCACGCATTTTGGATTACCGAAGCAATCACCGCAATCATTTCTTACTGGATCTACCATAGGAAAGTAAGAGCTTTGTAAACTTTTTTGAATCCGGCACGTTGTCTATAGTTTCATGTTATAGATAACGTGCTTTTTCGTACACACGTCTTGCAATAATCTGTGCCGTGATGGTTAGCAGAAATACCCTTTGATATCCTTTGTCGCAACAGAACTGTAATGCCATATCCATAAGCTTATTTCCAAATCCACGCTGTCTCATCTCCGGTTCCAGCATAAAAAATCGAAGCTGTGCAGTCTCATCATCAACTTTGGCAATAGCAATACTCCCCGCAGGTGACCCATTACATTCCAGTATATTCAGACAATCGGTTTGTGGATCAAACTGCTGCACAATTCACATGAAGATTATGAGAGACTGATAGAATACCTCAAAGTAAAGAATCCACCTGCAATCCTGCCAATCCAGATCGCATACTATGCGGGACTTCGTATCGGTGAAGTTTGCGGATTGACATGGCAGGACATCAACCTTGAAGAACAATGCCTGACCATTAAAAGAAGGATCCGCTATGATGGCACAAAACATAAAAACAGCATCGGACCGACCACACAATAGTCACATTTGTCGGAGTTTCCGCCGGTACCACAGCGGATTAAAGTTCCATGAATCTGGCTGATACCCCGCATGTCAAAATTTCGATTCAGATTAAAAATCTTTCCCAATCTTACAAATCCTGACATAAACAGATTTGTGACAAATTCCTGTAGTTCTTCTACTGGCGGATTGTCTGGAAGGAGAGGGTACATGAAAAAAATAATGAAAAAAGCCAGAAGCCTTGAAAATTCAAAGTTTCTGACTCTTCAGTCAACAGGGGATGAGAGAATCGAACTCCCACCAAAGGTTTTGGAGACCCCTATCATACCATTTGACCAATCCCCTATTCAGTTATCACTTTCGTCAAGCGACTTATTAAGTATACTTTACATGTATTAATTTGTCAATAATTATTTAAATATTTTATCACTTTTTCTGTAATCACATTCTGGTATTTTCCTTTTCTCCAAATTACCCCGATTCTCTGCTCAATCGATGGAAATACCGGAATCCCAATAATATCAGGATAAGTTTCTACCATGGATCTGTAAAGAAATGCTCCGATCGCCGTCTGCTCCGCATTCACGATCGCAAGATCTAATTTTTTTCCAGCACCTGCTCGCATGCCTTGACCGAACCGTATTCATATAAATGAAAATCTACCTCCGGGGTCAGAGTCAGCTTGTTATTATTCCGGTAAAACAAATTCACTCCGAACTCTTCTTCCAGTGCTTTTATGGCATTTGAAACCGAAGGCTGGGTTACAAATAACTCTTTTGAAGCTTTCGTAATATTATGATATCTTGCCGCCACGCAAAAGTATTCCAACTGGGTCAGTTACATCGCTTTTATCTCCTCTAAAAAATTTTTCACTCTTTCAAGTTCCATAGCTTTTTCTTGTGATACCATATTTTTTTCAAAATGTACATTTCCAGCCTTTTTCAATATAATCCAGGTATAGCAAATGGTAATGAAACGGCCGGCTTATTACTCTTTGATCTACCACAACCGGAACACTCCGGTTCAAAGAAAAAGTTAATAAAGGATTGGAGGTAACTATTATATGAGTCCCTCAACAATAATGCTGTTGTTCCTCTTATTTGCGGTGATCATGTTCGTATTTGAAAAGATTCCGCTGGGAGTTACTTCAATGATCGTCTGTATTGGCCTGGTCGTGACCGGAGTTTTAGACATCAAGGCAGCTTTTGCAGGCTTCATTGACAGCAATGTAATTTTGTTCGTTGCAATGTTCATCGTTGGCGGTGCTTTATTTGAAACTATAATGTTATAATGATCTGAACATCTTTCTGACCCAAAGATTGCAATGACTAAGGATTACAATTTCCACAGGGCTCATATCCTTCATCAATCAACGTCTGTCTTGAACCCGTATATTCACCTTTATTTTTAGCCTTGATCTTCTTTGCACCGGAACATTCCGGTTTATGAAATTTCTTTGTATTCTTATTGAGAATATACGTCTGCTCCTTCGTATCTTTTGCCTCTGCCTTTGACGTTGCCGCAGAATCTGTCTTTGCATTTATCTTTGAATCTGATTTTGAATCTGAAGGATCTGCTTCTGTACCGTCTGCCCATTTTCCTTCTGGCTCTGCAATCTCATCACCTTCCCAGTTTTCTCCGGTTTTATAATCAATCACTACATACGGCTGTACATTATATACATATACATTAAAGCTGATTCCCACTCCATCATCTTCTACTGACTCTGCCTGCATCTGTACTCCTGAGGCAACCAGGTCATCCCCCTCAAAAACCGGTGTCACACGGTACATCACATGATTGTCGGTTTCTTTGATATACGCTGCCACCTCATCCTCGAAAGGCAGCATACCTTCTACATTCATATAGCGTGTTCCTGTGATCAGATTCTCTTCATTTGCATTCTCACCTGTCAACTGGAATCCGATCAGGTGACAACGGTTATACACATATCCACCATCCACGGTATCATAGGATTTATTCTTCCAGCCGGTCGGCTTCACACTGCTGATACTCTCCCTCGTTTCTGTCGGCATCAGATCCTGTCCGATGCACGCTTCTGCCGACTGACATCTTCCAAGCTCATCCAGTTCACTGTATTCCTCATAGGATACTGTCGTAAGCTCTTCTTCCGTAAACTCCGGCTGATTATCATTTACCTCCACATATGGCTCTCCTGAATATGCCGGAACATCATCAACCGTCACATAGGATTCACTGTCTGAACCCTTTTCTTCGGCAGAATGATCTTCCGCAGCCACTTTCGTGCCTGACTGAGTATTGCTGTCTTTCCCTGAATCTGTCTGCCCCTGGTTACCGCAGGAAGTCAGACATACTGACAGGATCAGCAGCAATCCGGTCAGAAAACCATAAGTTCTTCTCTTTTTATCTTTCATATTCGTCTCCCTATTCATCCGTACTGATCTATACGATCATTCTTTTTTATCCCCCGGTCTTGGAAATCTTCTTTCTATAAGAAATAAAGATTCTTCCGGGAAGCTTTCGCATCTTTCATTAAATGAACAAATCTATTATATAACACGAATATATGTTCTTTCAATCTTTTCTGCAATCTTTTTACAGCCAAAAGTTCTTTTTCTTTGTATTTTCAAGCCGGGATTTTTATGCTATGATTACAGAGTCAGCTTTTGACAGAAATGAGGTATCATTTATGAATATACGGCATAAAAGAAAAGAGAAAGAAGAGTCAGTTTCCACAGCAAGAGAATTATTTCAGTGGGTAGCCGCCATTGTTGCTGCTGTTCTGATTGCACTGGCTATAGATAATTTCGTTATTGTAAATGCACAGATTCCTTCCGGATCTATGGAAAATACGATTATGACCGGTGACCGCGTCATTGGAAACCGGTTTGCATATAGTTTCAGCGATCCGCAGCGGTTTGATATTATTATTTTCCGCTATCCGGATGACGAACGTCAGTTATTCATCAAAAGGATCATCGGACTTCCCGGAGAAACGGTTGAGATCCGGGATGGAAAGATCTATCTGAATGGTTCTGATGAGCCACTTGAGGATGTGCAGACGAAAGAAACCATGGTCGGATCTTTCGGTCCGTATACAGTACCGGAGAACAGTTATTTTGTCATGGGAGACAACCGCAATGACTCCAAAGATTCCCGCTACTGGACCAATACTTTTGTTACAAAAGATGAGATTCTCGGAAAGGCGATCTTCCGCTACTGGCCGATTTCTGAATTTAAAATTCTTGAATAAGATTTTATCAAAAAAGGTGTGCGAAAATGAAAATCATATTTCGCACATCTCTTTTTTTATTCTGATAATCCCGTTTTCCGATATCACCAGATCCATCCGCTCATCATGTTCCTCTGTTGGAATTTCATCACACATCAGACTTTCTCTGCACAGAATTGCTTTTTCACAGTCTTCCGGCATTTTCTCAAGATAACGGTCATAATACCCCCCGCCATGTCCGAGCCGTTCACCCTTCCGGTTACAGGAAATACATGGGATGATCGCAAACTGGATTTCTGTCGGATCAAGGATGATATCACATTCTTCTCCCGGCTCCAGGATTCCGTAGGATCCAATTTTTAACTGTTCTAAATTCTGAATTTCATAGGCATCCATTATTCCTTTTCCGGTACATTTAGGAACCCCCAGTCTTTTTCCACTGTCCAGTATTTCCTGCAAAAGCGGAATGGTATTAATTTCTTTTTCTGTACTGACATAACAGAAAATTGTGTCGGCATTTTTATATTCTGCAAGAGATTTTATCTGATGCAGGATTTTTTTATCCGACTCTTCAGTTTCTCGTCTGGATAGTTTGGATATTTTTTTCTTTACTTTAGTCCTTAATTCTTTCTTTTGTTCTTTTATTATTTCATTTTTTGTATCCATTTTGCACATTTCCTTTTTAAGCTGAATTTTTTCCTGCATTTTCTACCAGAAGTTGATCCAGCTTCCTGCGGTCTTTTTCCCGGATCTCATATGCTCCGTCCTCTCCCTTTTCGACATGGAGCTTCAGTTTCTTCTTATCCCCATACCGAATCCCTTCCTGCAAAGCTTCGTTCAATACATCATAATAAATCTGATATACCTGTCCCTGCATCTCTTCTTCCGATGGAATTTCCATTCCTTTCATTACCTCGTTGGTAATTGATTGTGCATACTCTTCTGCCTTGCTTTGAAATGTCTCATATGTATCAGAAAACAGTGTGACCGGTCTGATCTCAAGTTCAACTATATAACTTCCGTCTTTCTGCTTTTCACTTTCTCCGATCTGATAATTAACCTGCCTGACGATCTGTGTAAAAAGTATCCTGTACTTCTTTTCCAATTCCTCCGAAATAGCTGATGAATGGAATTTCTCCATGGTTACATCCAGATTTTTTTCAAAGACAGCCTCCGCTTCTTTTCTGGAAGTTCCCGTCATTTTACTGTACTCCTCAGTTTCTTCCTTATAAGAAACATCCAGCACAGCCTGCACATAACGGACAGGATCAAAGCGATTCATATAAAAATAAATTCCCGCTGCCGCAGCCACCATGATAATCACAGTCAAAATACATCCCAGGATTTTCTTGTTCTTCCACTTATTCTTTTTATTCTTTTCATCCATAAAAAATCCTCCTCTTTTCATAATGATCTGCATCAGTATAGCACTTTATCATCATGAAAAAAGGAGAATCCTGTCGCATTTTTTCTTTTAATTTTTGTCATTAAATCGTATCTTAATATACGATTTGATTTCTTCTACGCACTTTTGGAATCCAAGTTTTCCACTGTTAAGACATAAATCATAATTCCTTGCATCTGCCCATTCATTTCCGGTATGATATCTGTAGAAATCACCTCTGAACCGATCCGTCTTTTCAATATATTTCTGCATCTCTTTTTCTGTCATGCTGTTACGCTCTAAAGCACGCTCCAGGCAGAACTTCTTATCTGCATGTATAAAGACACTGACTACATTCGGATTTTCTTTCAGGACATAATCTGCACATCTTCCTACGATTACACAGGATTCCTTTTCTGCCAGATCCCGGATCACCTTTGCCTGATAATTGAACAGGTTATCATCTGATACAAAATCTCTGTCTTCAGGAGTAAGAAGCTCTCCGTCATACGGACGGTTCAGAATCTTAAACCATGGAGCTTTCTTGATCTTTTCATCTGACATCCCGAATAAGCCTTCATTAATTCCGCTTTCCTCTGAAGCCATCTTAAGGATCTCCCTGCTATAACAGTTGATTCCCAGCTCCTTTGCAAGCATTGCACCTATCGTCTTTCCACCACTACCATACTGCCTGGCGATCGTAATTACAATATTCTCACCCATGAGATATCCCTCCTATTCACCTAAGTATGCCTTTTTAACGGCTTCATCCTCCAACAGATCTTTCGCCTTGCCGGACATCGTGATCGTTCCTGTCTCAAGCACATAAGCCCTGTCTGAAATAGAAAGTGCTTTCTTCGCATTCTGCTCTACCAGAAGAACCGTTGTTCCACTCTCACTTACCGCACGGATAATATCAAAGATTTCATTTACAAAGATCGGTGAAAGTCCCATGGACGGTTCATCCATCAGGATGATCTTCGGCTTTGACATCAATGCACGCCCCATTGCAAGCATCTGCTGTTCTCCACCACTCAGAGTTCCTGCCATCTGGTTTTTCCGTTCTTCCAGACGCGGGAATCTTTTGTATACATTTGCAAGACTTTCTTCAATCTCTTTCTTATCTTTCCTTGTATATGCTCCCATTTTCAGGTTCTCATATACACTTAACTCCGCGAAAACACGTCTTCCTTCAGGGACATGTGCCATTCCCATGGATACGATCTTATGAGCAGGTACTTTCGTGATATCTTTTCCTTCAAATAAAACCGATCCTGACTTTGGTGCAAGCAGTCCTGTGATCGTATGCAGAGTTGTCGTCTTTCCTGCACCATTTGCTCCGATCAGAGCAATAACTTCCCCCTGATTTACGTCGAAGGAGATGCCTTTGATCGCATGGATCATTCCATAATATACCTGTAAGTCTCTGACTTCAAGCATTGCCATAGCTTTTTCCTCCTTACTCTCCAAGATATGCCGTAATGACTTTCGGGTCATTGAGTACATCACTCGTCTTTCCCTGTGCAAGAACTTCACCGAAATTAAGAACTGTCAGTTCCTCGCAGATTCCGCTTACAAGTTTCATATCATGCTCGATCAGCAAAATCGTCATATGAAATTCATCTCTGACGAAACGGATCATATCCATCAGTTCTCCGGTCTCATTCGGGTTCATACCTGCTGCCGGCTCATCCAGAAGCAACAGCTTCGGGTCTGTAGCGAGGGCTCTTGCGATCTCAAGCTTTCTCTGCTGTCCATACGGAAGATTGGCAGCCTGATGATCTGCATATTTTTCAAGATCAAATACTTTCAACAGTTCCATAGCTCTGTCGTCCATCTCTTTTTCCACCTTCCTGTAACTCGGAAGACGTAAGATTCCACTCAGAGTCGAATACGGATGATGATTATGCAGTCCTGCTTTTACATTGTCCAGGACACTCAGTTGCTTGAAAAGACGGATATTCTGAAACGTTCTCGCAATCCCTGCTTTACTGATCTCAATATTCCGTTCACCGGTAATATCTTTTCCGTCAAGTATCACCTTTCCTGCATCCGGCTTATAAACTCCGGTCAGAAGGTTAAATACGGTCGTCTTTCCTGCACCATTTGGTCCGATCAGACCATAAAGCTGTTCTTTCTGAATCGTAAGATCAAATTCATTTACAGCACGGAGACCACCGAAAGAGATTCCCAGATTTTTTACATCCAACAATATACTCATTCTTATTCAACCTCCTTTGCTTTTTTCCCGAAACTAAAATGCTTCTTTCTCCAGTCATTGAGTTTTTCTCTCCACTCAATCGCTTTTGGAGACCAGTTAAAGAGCATCATGACGATCAGCACGATCGCATAGATCAGCATACGGTAGTCCTTCATTCCACGGAGAAGCTCCGGCAGAAGCGTCAGGATCACTGCCGCAATGATTGAGCCGCGGATATTTCCGATTCCGCCAAGTACTACAAATACCAGGATTGTAATGGACATATTGTATCCAAAGTTGTTCGTATTCGCTGTCAGCGTAGATATATTATGTGCATACAGGACACCTGCTGCCCCTGCCATTGCCGCAGAGATGGTAAATGCCATCAGCTTATATTTCGTAATGTTGATTCCGATTGATTCTGCCGCAATACGGTTATCACGAATCGCCATGATCGCACGTCCATCTCTTGAATTGATCAGGTTCTGCACGATAAACAATGTCAGCAGGATCAGGATAAAGCCGATCACAAATGTAGAGTTCTTCGGTGTTCCCGTAATTCCCTGTGGTCCGTTCAGGATCACCGTTCCATCAGCATCCATATTCAATGCCATAACATCCTTTGTCGTCACATGGAACCCCTTGGAATCTTTTCCGATATAAAGTACATTCACCATATTTTTGATAATCTCACCAAATGCCAGCGTTACAATGGCAAGGTAGTCACCTTTCAGTCTCAGTACCGGGATTCCGATCAGCATACCGAAAATCGCTGCTGTCACGATTCCGATCAGAAGTGCCAGGAAAAACCGCAGACCATCTGAAGCGATCACATCTCTTGTACATTTTGAAAAGAAGGCACTTGTAAATGCACCAACGCACATAAAACCTGCATGACCAAGACTCAGCTCTCCCAGGATACCAACAACCAGGTTCAGTGAAACTGCAAGAATAATATAGGTGCATAACGGTACCATCAGCCCCTGAAGAAGGCTCGAAATACTTCCTGCACTGATCAATATCTGCATGATCACAAATGCGAGGATCACCATAGCGTACGTGATCAGGTTATTTTTTGTCGTCTTATTCATCTTTTTTAACATCCCATCCACCTACACTTTCTCCTGAATCTGCTTACCTAAAAGTCCGGTAGGTTTCACCAGCAGCACAACGATCAGTACTGCAAACACGATTGCATCTGCCATCTGGGAAGAAATATATGCCTTACTGAAAATTTCGATCAGTCCCAGCAGGATTCCTCCGATAAACGCTCCCGGGATCGATCCGATTCCACCAAATACTGCTGCAACAAACGCTTTGATTCCCGGCATTGCTCCTGTATACGGTGTGAGACTCGGATACGTGGAACAAAGAAGAACCCCGGCAACTGCCGCCAGTCCTGAACCGATTGCAAATGTAAGGGCGATCGTTCCGTTTACATTGATTCCCATTAACTGTGCCGCACCTCTGTCCTCTGATACTGCACGCATCGCCTGTCCCGGCTTTGTCTTCTGCACAAATGCCATCAGCACGACCATAATCACCACGCACACGACGATCGTGACGATCGTCTCTCCTGAAATCTTCAGTTCTCCTCCTGCAACAGAAATGCCTTTCCATTTGATCACTGAAGGAAATGTCTTCGCATTCGCTCCAAAGATCAGAAGTGCCACATTCTGTAACAGATAGCTGACACCGATCGCTGTGATCAGTACTGCCAGGGAAGAGGATGCGTTCCTCAATGGTTTATAAGCAATCCGCTCCATCACAACTCCCAGGACTGTACACACAACAATCGAGATCAATACTGCAGCCGGAACCGGCATCCCTGCCTGATTCATGCTGACGAGAGCAACATATGCACCGATCATGATCACATCACCATGAGCAAAATTCAGCATCTTGGCAATTCCATATACCATCGTATAACCAAGAGCAATGAGTGCATAAACGCTGCCCAGACTAAGTCCGTTTACCAAATACGATATAAAACTCATATTCCTTTTCCTCTCATCCTATTTTATTGTAGTTTGCTTTTTTCATTATATCACATCACAAAATCAGCCGCAAGAAAAATAGAATGCACTCTGTCTTTG
>OHAG01000907.1_pt1 | contig 21583 bp, 20 predicted proteins | sample 1577081 | NCBI WGS metagenome assembly OHAG01 (sample SAMEA3541513, study PRJEB24748) | human gut metagenome | biome: human gut; feature: human-associated habitat; material: faeces | place: China | collected 2012
AAATATCCTAATAAATATAAATAATATAATAAAAAATAAATTTGATATTTACCAATTATCACCACACATATTAAATAAATACTACTTCCTACAATAGTAATTACTAATCTATCTGACATAATTTGCCAAAAAGTATCATTTAATTTTTTTAAATCGTCTCTCACATAGGCGATTTGTCGATTTCCAAAATTAAAAATGCCTAACATTGCAAATGTGCAAATCAAGGAAGCAACAGAATTTACATAACTATATACACCTGTCCCATTAGCACCTAATACTCTTGCAAGATAAGGTGCCGTAACAAGTGGAACAATAAGTACAACAAGTTGATACATTAAATTATATATGTAATTTTTTAATATTTTTCCCATAGAAACTCCTATAATTTGAATAATATACTTCTAAAAATACATCCATTATTCCCAATATTACATCTATTAAGACTATTTCAGTAATTAATTTTCATAAATAGATCTCTTTTTTAAAATAATAATAGGTAATACTGAAAAAATAATTAAATAAAAATTTGAAGGTGTATATCCTCTTATCATAATTTGTAATAACAATGGACAAATAGATGAATATAAAATAATAGAGTGTATATTTATTTCATACATTTTTATTTTTAGCCAGCTACATATTTTCCCAAAAAAGTATGAAAAAAACATTATGCCAAATACCCCAAACTCATGATAGTATTCTCCCAAATATGGATATGCTGTACCTGCTTTGCTTGCATATTTACTAACAGCAATCTCATTGATTTTTTGAGAAATTGGATTAGGCTTAGATGACCATATCCACCTTGGAATAAACATTATCAATGTATACATAAACATCAGTTTTCCAAAAGTGTAATTCATTATAGATGGAATATTTTGAACAATTCCATAATACGTCTTGTATATTGAAAAATTATCTATTATTACACTTGTTATATATTCAAATTGTATGATTGAATTTATAGAATTTCCTATTCCATTTCCTGCTCTCATATCATCTCTTATTCCACCTATAAATCCAACTGATATTGAAAGTAGCAATAATAATGCAATAATAAGAATGACACTTGGTCGTTTTTTTTCTTTTATATAAATAAAAAATAGTGGTGCCACTATTATTGCTACTATAATAAATCTAAATCCTCTAATTAAATAACTAGAGAACATTAAATAAAACAAAATACCCTTCAATAACTTACTATTTGAATAATAAAAAATATATAAATATGAAGAAATCATGCCATAAGAGATCATCCCTATAAATCCAAGCATCGAATTACTTGTTTCTCCTATTGTTGTATTACCGCTACTTCCTAGTGTTAAAACATATGTAACATTAATACCTGTTGATAAAATATAAATCATATTACAAATAAAACAAAAAAACCATATTATTAAACTTATATTATATATTTTTTTCCAATTTTGAATATTTTTTTGTTTATATTTTCTTCTTTTTGTTTTTCCAAAATAATAACCAAATATAAAACAAATATACGCCAACGTAGAAAGTAGCGTTCCTTTTATACATCCACCCCAAACATTTTTATTAAACCACAATATATCATTTTGATAAAGAGATATAATTGGTGTTATAACAAACAATAATAAATGAATAGATGTAATCAACACAATGGGCTCAAATATATCAACTTTTGTATATACAAATAAAATCATCCAAATAAACAAGTATACTATTAATTGAGATACTAACACATAATAGCATTGATATAAATCATTCGATAAATTAGTTGGATGAAAATAAAAAAGGAAAAAAATTAAAGTTATTATAGCAATAAAAAAAGTAATAGAAAATATACCATATTTTTTTGATTTTAATTTAAATGTAATCATCATATTTCTCCATTTCTAAAACATTTTTAATTACATTTAACTGATTTTTTGCCATATTTTCTATAGTATATTTTTTTATTATAGACAATGCTTCTTTCTTCATTAAAAAGATATCTGATTCGCTTTTTTCAAAAAAACTCTCTGTTATTTGTAAAAGAGATTTTTCATCCTCACATTTAACAATAAAACCATTCTTTTTGTTAACTATTAATTCTAAACCTGCGACACATTTATCAGTTGTAACAGTAGGTAATCCTTGAGATAAAGCCTCATTAATTACTAATCCCCATATATCTTCCCTTGTAGGTAAAACAAACAAATCAGCAGCTCTATACCATTTTAAAATTTCATTTTTATCCATAAAATCAATAAAATGTAAATTATCCATTTTATGTTTGTTTTTTAAATTTAAATATTCTTGCGTTGCAGCTCCACCAATAATATATATTCCTATTTCCTTATCAAGATTTTTATAAGCATCAATCATCCAATCAAAACCTTTTCTATAAATAAATTGCCCTACAGATAAGATAATCTTTCTTTCATTAACCATTAATTCTTTTTTTATTTTTTGCTTATCTTTTTTTTCTACAGGACATTCAATTATGTCATTTTGATATAATGATGTAAAATAATATCTATTAATTTTCTTTTTTAATGCTCCATAGTAAATTAAGAAATTATCACTTTCTTTACTAGGTGATAAATAGCAATAGGCATTTGAAATCAAAAATTTTTTCAATCTTTTTTTAAAAAAACTTTCACTATATGAAATAATTCCTCCATCTATTTGAAGTATATATTTTTTTCTTAAAATTTTAGCAACAATCAATGCAAACATCTCTGTAAAATAACTATAATTTGTAAATATTAATAAATCGCTGTCTTTATTAACGTACTTTAATATTTTCAAATTTATCTTTTTTTCCTCAATAATCCCTTTTTTTAAAAAAACTGGTGTAAAATTTAATATATTGTTATCTTTATACCAATCCGTGTTTATTTTTGGTGCTTTTTCAGCTTCAAAAATAACTTCTAAATCACATTCTTTTCCTAATTCATTAAAAAAATTTATTCTATATGGTGATGGTATGTTTGTAAAATATCTAATTTTCATTCTATTCCTCCTTCATATAATATTTCTTTAGTTTGTCTTGTAATTTTTTTGATTGTATTTTTGCATTATATTTTTCATCTAACACAATTTCCCTATTACTTTTTTTTATGTTGATAATATCATTAATTTTTTGAACCCAATTTTCAACAGTATCAATAGTATAAAAATCAGTATTATCTGAAATTTTACATTCGTGCGTAATAGTATTAGAAAACAAACACACCAATCCATTGACCTGAGCCTCAATAGATACAACACTTAACCCCTCAAACAACGAAGGTAAAATAAAACAATCCATCGCATTGTAATAATCCGATACATTATCCTTACTTCCTAATATCTTAATATTGTTTACACTTTTTTGTTTTATTAATTCTTCTATGTTTTTTCTTAAATGTCCATCGCCTATCAATATAAATTGAATACTATTATCAAATTGTTTGGCTAATTCAACTATAAATTTATGATTTTTTTGATAGTCAAATCTTCCTACATGACCTACAACAAAAATATCATTATCCAATTTTAATTCTTTTCTAATGTTATTTCTTTTATCTTCATCAAACTTAAAATCGTCATAATCAATAGCATTATTAATTATTTCAAATGTATTGTTTCCATATAGCCATTTACCCGCTAATTTAGAACACGCAAAAAGATTAGTAGCATAATTCAATATTTGTCTTTTTTGAATATTATTTAAAAACACTCTTATTTTATTAGTTGTTAACAACTGTGTATTATGACTATGGGATATTCTAACAGGAACTCTTTGCTTTTTTGCAATCTTTAAAAGAGGTCCATTACCTGCATCAGCATTAGCGTATACTATATCAAATTTATATTTTTTTAATAAATAATTATATTCTTGTTTCCATTGAAAATATGATTTACTTTTAATAGGTAATTGATGAAATATACATCCCTTACTTATTAGTTCATGAGCTCTTGGTCCATTATCAGATCCATGGATAGCAATATGAACTTCAAATTCATTAAAATCAAAATATTTAATATAATTTATTAAAAATGTTGCAATACCACCATAATCTACAGTTCCTCCATTTACAAACAATATTCTAATCTTATTCATAGACATCATTTCCTTTTCCATAAATATTTAAATAATAACCATTCATACGTTTAAAATCTACAATAACATCAGTAGGAAAATTTAACTCTGTATTTTTTTGAAAACAATACTTTGCATTGTTTTTCTTTACAATATTTTTTCTATCTGCATATGCACTTTCAGGACTTCCACCTGTATTAAAAGTAATAACAGGTGTACCACAAGCTATAGCTTCTAAATTAGTTGTTGGATAGTTATCTTCTAATGTTGGATTAAAATAAACATCAGCTGCACTATACCATTTAACTAATTCTTGAACATTCTCTGTTCTAGAAATACCTATAATGTTATTTGGTAACTGTTCTATCTGTTTTTTATTTAATCCTATTAAGACTATTTGATATTGATCATCTAATTCTTTATATAATTCTATAAATGTATCTAAACCTTTTCTTTTATCCCATACAGATGCAACACCTAAAATCACTTTCTTATCTTCTATTCCATATTGTTGTTTGATATTTGATGATGTTGGTTTAAATACATTTGTATCAACACCATTATTAATAACTTCAATTGGATAATCTTTTAAATATGATTTTTCTACTTCTTTCTTTAACCATTTACTAGGAGTAATTAAAATCATATTTTCTACACCACTAAATATTTCTCTTTTCTTATTAAAATTACTTTTAATATTTGAAAAAATTGTTTGTGGATATTCCTTTTTATTAGGACAATTACCATTACAACACGTTTGCCACTTATCACATTTAGCATAGGTATAATAAGCACAATGTCCCGTATAAGACCAACAATCATGCAATGTCCATATTTTCTTAATTTCAGGATGTTGTTTTAAATAATTGAATAAGATTTCAATATTTACATAATATCCATGGATATTATGTAAATGTATAACCTCAGGTTGAAATTCTTCTATTTGTTTAATTAAATCCTTTGTCGCTTTTTTACTGCCAAATCCACTTGCATCAAATAATCTTGCTTTTAATACATGTAAATAGATATCTAATTGATTTCCTATTTTAATTGTATTGAATCCTTCAGGTGTATTTCCTCTACCATAGGCAATACAACATGTATGTCCTGCTTCCTTGGCAGCTTTATAAAGATTTTTACAGATGGTTCCTGTTGATCCATTACATACAGAATTGATAAATAATATCCTAGACATTATTTATCCCAACCTTCTAATTCTTCTCGTACAAGTTTAACTTCTAATAATTTATTTTTAACTGCTTCTACATCCATTAATTCAGTATTATTAGAATTAAATTGTGTAAGTTTAGAAGTTTCCATACCTTCAGAGAAATACTTATCATAATTTAAATCTCTCTTATCTGCTGGTACTCTATAAAAGTTACCCATATCTATAGCATGTACACATTCTTCATCAGTAAGTAATGTTTCATACATCTTTTCTCCATGTCTAATACCAATTACTTTGATATCATTTTCAGCATGGAACAATTGTTGTACTGCTTTAGCAAGTACTTCAATTGTACATGCTGGTGCTTTTTGAACAAAGATATCTCCACTTTCACCATGTTCAAAAGCAAACAATACTAAATCAACAGCTTCTTCTAAAGTCATTACAAATCTAGTCATACTAGGTTCAGTAACAGTTAAATCATTACCTTCTTTTATTTGGTTAATAAAAAGAGGTACTACTGAACCTCTTGAAGCTAATACATTTCCATATCTTGTACACATAATACTTGTTTTATCTGGATCAACTGTTCTACTTTTAGCCACAATGACTTTTTCCATCATTGCTTTACTTGTACCCATCGCATTAACTGGATAAGCAGCTTTATCTGTTGATAAACAAACTACCCTTTTAACTCCACATTCAATAGCAGCAGTTAAAACATTTTCTGTTCCTAATACATTTGTTTTAACTGCTTCTACTGGAAAGAATTCGCAGCTAGGTACTTGTTTTAAAGCTGCTGCATGGAAAATATAATCAACTCCATGCATAGCATTTTTAATACTGTTGATATCTCTTACATCACCAATATAAAATTTAAGTTTAGAAAAAGTATCAGGATATTTTGCCTGATACTCATGTCTCATGTTATCTTGTTTTAATTCATCTCTACTAAATACTCTGATTTCCTTGATATCTGTTTCTAAGAAACGATTTAATACTGCATTACCGAAGGAACCTGTTCCTCCGGTAATGAGTAATGTTTTTCCTTTAAATAAACTCATAATAATTCTCCCATTTTCTTTTCTATTTGATCTACGTATTTTTCAATTGTAAAGTGATTCAAAAAATAGTTCCTACTATTTTTTGAATATTCTTCTAATTGATTTTCTTGATTTAACATTTTTAATATAATCTGACTTAATGCTTCATCATCTCCAGCAGGACAAGTCATTCCTGCTTTAGCATCATGTATGATTTGAGCTGCAGCACCATCTATACTTCCTATAATGCCTCTTCCTGCCGACATGTAAGTTTGTAGTTTTGATGGAATTGTTTTTCCTACTGTACTTCCTTTTTCTAAAGATAATAAAAATAATGATGCTTGATTATAATAAGGAATAAGTTCTTCTACTTTTTTTCTTCCTGTAAATACAAAAACGTCATTTAAATGATTTTCATTTACTTTGTTTTTAAATTCATCTAAATATGATCCACTACCAATAATTGTAATCATTAATTGATTTAACTTTTCTTTTGGTAATCTTGTTACTGCATTTACTAAACAATCAAAATCTTGCACTTTTCCAATATTTCCAGCAAAAACGATATTAAGTTTTTCTTGTTGCTTGTAAGGTTCAACTTCTAAAAACATCTTTTCACCATGTTGATAAACAACATTTAAATAATCTTGTTTGACTTGATTAATATTTGATAAGTAATCTAAAAAAGCTGGTGATGTTGCTGAAATAAAATCACATTTTTGATAAATAGAATTTGATATCTTTAACATTAATTTATATATTGGATTATTTTCACTTAGTTTTAATGCTTTTAAAGATTCAGGCCATAAGTCTAAACAATAAACATAAACCTTTTTATTATATTTTTTCTTATAATATAAGGCAGGTTTAATCATTAAAACTGGTGAAAGTTGATATACAAAAACAACATCAAATTCTTTATGTAAATTATTTATTGCTTTTTTAGCAACTCTAGGATAACTTAAATAATTTCTAATTAAAGAAATTGGGTTATGTCCTCTTAAAACAATATCTGTTCTTATTACTTCAACACCATTTAAAATTTGTTGATTAGGAAAACCTTCTATTAAATCACCATCTGGATAATTAGGTTGACCTGTTATAACAGTCACCTCATGTCCTCTTTTAACTAATTCCTCACATATTTCATGTATTTTAAAAGGTTCTGGATAATAATATTGAGAAATCACTAATACTTTCATGCTTCATGATCTCCATTCATACTTCCAGTTCCTCCTTCTACAACTCCATCATGTTTTAAAACAGATGTAATTGTTCCAAAGAAACATTTTAAATCAAATAAAAAAGAGATACGTTCTACGTATTCTCCATCTAACTTAGCTTTTACAGGTATTTCTAATTCATCTCTACCATTGATTTGTGCCCATCCTGTAAGACCTGGTCTTACATCATTAGCATGATATTTATCTCTTTCTGCTATTAAATCATCTTGATTCCATAATGCAGGTCTTGGTCCTATAACTGCCATTTCTCCTTTTAATATATTGAGTATCTGTGGTAATTCATCTAATGATGTCTTTCTTAAGAATTTACCTGATTTTGTAATATATTGATCTGGATTTGATAACATATGTGTAGGCATATCTTTTGGTGTATCTACATACATTGTTCTAAATTTATAGATATTAAAATATGACTTATTGATTCCAATTCTTTTTTGTTTAAAAAGAATTGGTCCTTTACTGTCTAATTTAATCCAGATACATAATATTAAAAAGATTGGACTTAATACAATTAATCCCCCTAATGCTAGTATAAAATCAATGATTCTTTTAATACTTTTTTTATACATTATATAACCACCTCTCCATCTTTAATATCACTACCTTCCTCTATTTCTTTACCAAAGGTAATCGTACAATTACTGCCAATTCTTGTAAGTTCATTAATAACGACATTAGGTCTAATCACTGTATTTGAATAAATCAAACAATGATCATGAATAATAGCATCATGATTAATTGTTGCATTTGCACAAATAATACAGTTATAACCTATTGTTGCATTTGGTTCTATGACAGCATGAGGAAAGATGACACTTCCTTCTTTTATTGATGCATATTTTGAGACTGTTGCTTGTTTACTTATAAGGGTTATAACGTTATAACCTATTTCTTTTGCTTGTAAGTAGAGTTGTTTTCTAAAAGCATTATTTCCAACAGCAATAAATACATTATTATATTGTGGAAATAATGTTTTCATTTCTTCTATTTTTCCAATGACTTTACAATCATTGACTATTTGTCCTACTAACCCATCATCTAAAAATACGATTTCCTCATATTTTTCTCTGGCAATATCTAAGCAACATCTACCATGTCCTCCAGCACCAACAATTATCAGTTTATCCAATTTATCCCCTCCAAAATAAAAAAAGAATATAGTTTACCTATCTAATAAGTATTTATATTAGACTAGGTGTTCTATATTCCAACATGTGATATAGGTGGTTAGCCTCGACGCTATATCTCTTTGTCTTGCATTTCAATTCCTGCTTTTATTCTTCTATTTAGAAATTCGATATTAAGTATTGCAAAATGTTCTCTTTTATTAACTGATATAATATGTTCTTGTAGTTGTTTTAAAGGACCTTCTATAATAATTGTTTTATTTGTTTGTTTATATCCTTTAGACATCTTTAATATATATTGTTCATTTAATAAAAGCTTTAATAAATGTATTTCATCTTTTGTAAGAGCTGAAACATCATCTTTCTTTAATTCTCTAATAACACCATTCTTTTCTTCTTTCATTAACAACAAAAATGTATCAAATTCTATTTGATTCATTTTTGTTTTAATGAAGAGGTATCCAGGAAATAGAGGTTTTAAAACAAGTTCATTCGTTGAATGAAGATGTTTTTCTATTTGTGGTATAAAAGCTTCTATTCCTTCTTTTTGATTAAACCTTTGACATAGGTTTTCTATCTTATAACTTTGACAATAAAGTACATAACAATTCATTATTTATATCTCTTTAAAGCACGATGTTTTAAACAATTAAAGATACTTGTATAATCTTTACATTCTTTCATATGATCTAATAAACAATAATCTGTTTCTTCTACAACACTTTCTAACTCTTGAATTGCTAAATCTAACATATCTGCTAATAGCTCATGTTGCTTTTCCATCATATCTTTCTTTTCTTGATCCATAGGATCATCCATACTTGTAAATACAGCCATTAGATTACCCCTTTTTATCTATTTTAACTATTGAAACAAAAGCAGAAGTTTCAATATTCTATAGATACAAATAAATACGTAGATTGAACTAATCTACGGCTTTGAATATAACACAAATACCCTTGAAAATAAACATAATAATCCTTTTTTCTACATTTTTTTCACTTAAAAAAATGTTTTTAAAAAAAGCAATGTTGTTCAGTCGAAAATAATGCAGTTTGGTTGTTTTTATATAAGAAATATAAACATAACTATTTTTTATTTTAAGTTTGATTTTTTTAATATTTATTAATTAATAATAATACCTATTGCAAAATTCACAGATTAGTTCATTCTGTGTATATTATTCAAAATAAAAATAGGTGGAAGTAAGCCATTATAAAGGCAAACTTACCACCTATTTTATTTAAATTTTAATGAAGTAACTTTATAACATCTTCTTCACTATTAATATTAAAAATATTAACTGTTAACTCATCTAATTGTTCAATACTTGTATTTGATAATTGTTCTTCTAAACTTCTTGATATACTTCCTAGTTTTACTTTTAGAAGCGTTTCTAAAGTACTTAGTTTTCCTGTTTCAATTCCTTCTGTTCTTTCTTCATTTTTGAATCTATTAAATAATCTATCCATTTCTACACACATTCTTACTTCATCTCCTTCTGGTAAGTCTTCTTCTGTTATTTTGGTATGTGTAAATATTGCTGCTATGATTAAACTTTCTTTGAGTACAACGATATCTTGTATCAATGCTTTATAATTTCCTTCATACATTGCTTTTGTCAACATCACAATTTCTCTTGGCTTTCTACAACTGATTTTTCTTTCATTCAATAACTTGATATCTACGACCAGTATTTTCTAATCATTTATAAATTGATCTAATCTTTTTGGTACACTCATCATTTCTTTTATCCTTCTAGGTTTTTTCCACTTATCTGGTCCTGTATATAAAGTCATTGTCCCTACACCATTTAACTTACTTCCTTTTTTCATTTGGTTCATATACGTCAAGAAATCATAATTGCCTACTCTTAATACCATTTGATCATCTACTCTACTTTGATGTTCGATTCCTAATATACATTCTACTCCATCAATCGTTGCTTTTTTACGATATCTCTTCTTCTTTTAATATCTTGATGATCTATTAATACCGATTGATCATTTTCATAAGAGACTAACGTTTTATAAGCTATGACTTCTTCTCCATCAAAGAACACTAGAAGCAAATACTTCATTATCTCTAAGCAGTGTTCTAGCTGCTGTATCACATGTCATCACACTATGAATCATACTATTCTTCCTTCCTTTTTTGCTTATTTTTACTACACTTGAATTATAACATACTTCATCTATCTTTTTGTCTCAAAAGTTATTTACAAAAAAATAGGTTCATTTTGAACCTACTTTTTCAAGTTTTGTTTAGCTTGTTTCATACGTGTTTTACATTCATACATATTTTTATCTGCTTGATTCAATAATACTTTTAAATTAGCTTCTTGGTAATTGATAGAAAGTGCATATCCATAAGCAAATTCAATATATATTTGTTTACTAAATTCATTATAACGATTTGCTTCATCTTGAACCTTTTTAATAATAGATTTCACTTCATCTTCACTTACATCATTTAATAAAGCAATAAACTCATCTCCACCATATCTTCCTACAAAATACTTTTCTGGAATAGATGTTCTTATAATATGAGCAAAATTCATAATAAGTGTATCTCCAGCAATATGACCTAATGTATCATTTACTTCTTTTAAATCATTTAAATCAAAAATAATCATTGCTGTTGGCTTTTCAAATTGATGATATTCTATTAAAAGTTCTTCCACACGACTTCTATTTGGAAGTCCTGTATGTAAATCAATATAAGCTAACTTATTAAGTTCTTTATTCTTTTTCATGAGAACAACCGCAGAAATAGACTCTCTGATAATAATACAAATTATTAATGTACAAGTAACAATAAGTCCTTTTTCAATCATATCAAGTTGAGAAGCACAATATTGAGAATACTCTTCAGCAGCATCTACTGTTTCATCAGCAAGATAAAAATAATTCTCACTCATTTCAATAATATTTGTATTTTCATAACCGTCTTCTCTTACTTTTTGAATTTCTTCTTTTAAAGAAATCCATGATTTATTCAATTCAACTAATTTCTTTTGATATTTTTGATCATTTAACTTTGTGAGTTGATATTTTCCTCCACCATCCATCAAACCATCAAAAATATTATCTAAATACCTTATTAAACTATTATTCTTATTACCTGATATTTCTAACTTAATTTCTCTTTGTGTCGCTCCTCGAATAATGCCTGCATAGTTAATAACTCTTGCATTTCCTTGTATCTTATTAACATCATTCATCATAAAAATAGTCAAAATTACTAAAATTATAATTAAAAAACCTTGTAAAAATCTTTCAATCATTTTATTTTTACTTCGTTTTAACTTCATCCAGTTTATCTCTTCTCTTAAACAATTTTATCTTATCTATTTACATCATACATTCTTTTAGTTTATCAGGTATAGCTTCTATTAGATAAGTAACAATATCTTCTTTAGAAATAGGCATATCATTTAAAACCCATTCTACAGTCATATCTACAGAACCTCTACAATACATTTTAAGTAAAAAATCTATATCAGAAGATAATGTTTTTCCTGTATTTTTATGTATATATTCTTTATAAAAATCATAAATACAACAAAAATCATAATGAATAAGATTATTATAATCATTAGATTTAAAAGCTTCTTTAAAGAAAGCATGTTCTTGTTCAATAAAAGCAAACTTTAAATTTAAGGCTTCTTGTAAAGTACCACCTTGATTCATTTCTTCAAATGATTTTAAAACTAATTTTTCAAAATACCAATTAACTAAATCATATTTATCTTGAAAATGTCGATAAAATGTTTGTCTGGTTTTTCCTGCTGTTGAAACAATATCTGTTACAGTAATTTTATCTAAAGGCTGTTTTTTTATTAAGCTTTTGATTGCTTTAGCAAACAAAAATAAAGTTTCTTCGTTTTTCATAATAGACCTCTATAATAAATAATCATATTTTTCTATTTCATCAGTTTGTGCTAAAACAAGGAAAGTATCATTTAATTCTATTTCTAAATTAGGATCTACAGGAACTTCTAACTTATGTGTATGAGGATTTCGTTTACCTAAAACATTGATACTATAAAGTTTTCTTAAATCTAGTTGTGATAATGTTTTTCCTACCCATGCTTGAGGTACTTTCATTTCAACAATACAATTTTCTTCATCTAATTCAATTAAATCTTTAATATTTTTTCGAAGTAATGTTCTTGCTACTTTTTCTCCCATTTCTTTTTCAGGACGGACAACATAATCAGCACCTATTTTTTCTAAAACAACTTTAAAACGTTTGTTTTTAGCTTTAACAATAACATAAGGTACTCCCAGTTCTTTTAGATTCATTGTAGCTAAAATACTATCTTCTAATCGATCTCCAATAGCAACAATTCCTACATCCATATCATCTAATCCTAAATCTGATAAAAATTGAAAATCTGTGACATCACCAATAACTGCTTTTGTCGCAAAATCTGCCACTCTTTGTACATTTTCAGGATTTTTATCAATTGCAATGACTTCTCTACCATATTGAGAAAGTGTCTTTACAAGTGTAGAGCCAAAAATTCCAAGCCCTAATACAACAAATTGTTTTTCCATCTCATTATCCTATCAAGATATGTTCTTTTATATAGTTCACATCTTTTCCTTTCTTAGCGTTATATTTTCTTACAAAAATCAAAACCATAGTAATAGGACCAATACGTCCTATATACATCAAAATAATTATAACAATTTTTCCAACAAATGTCAGTGTTGGTGTAAGACCCGCTGTTAATCCTACTGTCGCAAAAGCAGAAAAAACTTCAAAAAGTAGATCAATAAAATCTGCCTGCTCACTTATTGATAAAATAAATAAACCTGTTAAAGCAATCGCAAAACTAATCAACATAATTGTTAATGCTCTTTTAACAATTTGATCATCAATTGTTCTTTTAAAAACATGAATATTTTCATCACCACGCATTAATGCACGGACGTATAACAATCCAATAACAAAAGTTACCGTTTTAACACCACCAGCAGTTCCTGCAGGAGAACCACCGATAAACATAATAATAGACATAAAAAACTTCGTTGCTTGATGTAAAGAAGCCATATCTACTGTCGCAAATCCAGCTGTTCTAAGTGTTACTGATTGAAAAAAACTTGCGAGTATCTTTTGTGAAAATGGTAAAGATTTTAATGTTAGCGGATTTTGAAATTCTAATATGAAAATAACGGTCATTCCTCCAAAAATTAAAACAAATGTAGAAATCAATGCAATCTTTGTATGTAAAGATAAAGATTCTAAATACCTTTTCATTTTAAAATACTTAAAATGTTCTCTATAATGAATCAAAGATAAACGTAAATCGATCCACACAACAAAACCTAAACCACCAGCAATAATCAAACCACAAATAACTAAATTGATCCAAACATTGCCTACATAAGGAACCATTGAATTATTTCCTAAAATATCAAATCCAGCATTACAAAATGCTGAAATTGCATGAAATAAACTATAATAAATTCCTTTAAGGATTCCAAATTGTGGAATAAAAACAAAAGCAAGACAAATTGCTCCAATAAGTTCAAAACAAACTGTATATTTAATAACTCTTTTAATATATACACTTGTATCATTTAAAGAATTTCTATTTAGTGCTTCTTGCATAACGATTTTATTAGCGTATGTCAATTTTCTTTTTAATACAACAAAAAACATTGACATTAAAGTTAAAAATCCTAACCCACCTATTTGAATCAATAAAATAATGACTATTTGTCCAAAAAGCGTATATTCACTAGCTGTTACATGAGTCACTAAGCCTGTTACACAGGTTGCTGAAGTTGCAACAAATAGATGATCTAAATAACTACTTGTTGAATGAACACTATGACTCATTGGTAAACTTAATAAAATCGATCCTATTAAAATAACCGCAAAAAAGCTAAAGCCAATTCTTCTAACTGCTGATATACCTAGTTTTTTATATTGTTTATGAAGTGTTTTTCTTTGCATATTTTCCCCTCAGTTCTATTAAAAAAAGACATGTTTCCATGCCAATTTAAAACAAATGATAATAAGCCAAGTTCTGTATTAGATAATCATTTATCTACGTTTACACGTCCTCTATCCCGTTCAATTCCGTTTTAAAGGTTCCCCTACCAAATTTGGGTTTCTGCCTTGCGGAGCTTTCCTCTTTTCAGCCATAGTTTCCTATGGAATTGTCTCTGTGGAGCCATTTATGAAGTGCTACCATAGTTGCCCTTAGGTTTTCCTTCTGTCGTTAGTTTACACTACCCTCACTTATTGATTCGTGAGGCACAAACACTACAATCATCGCAGATTGTGGCAGCCTGGACTTTCCTCTACTTCAATGAAGCAGCGATTATCTGTCATTTGTTATTTATTTTGAAATACTGCTTTTTCTAATAATGATAATCTTTTTAAGATATCTACATTGGAAGAAACATTATCTTCTAATGCTCTTAAGTTATCATCTTGTAAAGCTTTTTCTCTTTCTAATCGAGCTATCATAGCTTTTTGATCAGCAAGACGTCTTTCAAGCTGTTCTATTCTATCATAAGAATTGTTCAATAGTCCAGCAAAAGCTTCATAATCTTTGACTACTTGATCTAAGAAGTGATCAACCTCATCCGCATTGTACCCTTTAAAATCCACTTTAAATTCTTTACTGACAATTTTTTTTGGACTTAATACGACTTTATATTCCATGCTTTTCAACTCCTTTACCTCATTGTACCAATTTATTTCCTTTTTTCAAGATAAAAAATAATTTATTACTAAAGAGTTGTTATCACAAAAAAAATATGTGTTATAATACCCATATATATGCAGATAAAAAGGAGTTTCTATGGTTAATTATCCAAATAAGAAAAAAAATAATCATTATACATCTATGATTGAAGGTAAACATAATACTGCTCACCGTGGAATGAACTTAGAAGAAGATATTAACTTAACAAATGAATATTATTTATCACATGATATTGCAGTTATTCATAAAAAACCTACCCCTATTCAAATTGTCAAGGTTTCTTATCCAGAAAGAAGTTCAGCAAAAATAGTAGAAGCTTATTTTAGAACCCCTTCAACAACAGATTATAATGGTATTTATAAAGGAAAATATATTGATTTTGAAGCAAAAGAAACAAAAACATTATCTTTTCCCTTTACGAACATTTCTTTACATCAAATTAATCATCTCGATAAAGTCATTCATCATGGAGGAATTGCTTTTTTAATTATCGCCTTTACAAAAGTGAATGAAGTTTATCTCTTAGATGCTTCTTTTATGGTAGAAGCATATAGAAAAAACGATCGTAAATCCCTTCGTTATGAAACAATAAAAGAAAAAGGTCATTTGATAAGGCAAGGATTTCTTCCTCGTCTTCATTATTTAGAAATTATTGATCAATATTATTGTGAGGTATTTAAATGAAAAGACAAACAAAAAAATTAAATTCAAAAAAAATCATTCAAGTAGTAACAATGCTTATTCTTTGTTTAATCTTAGTTTTTGCATGTATATTTGGTTATAGTGTATATAAGGATACAGCTACTTTTGATTCTAAAAAACTGTTATCCTCTGGGGCAAGTGTCATGTATGACAGTAATGGTGATATTATGTACACTTATGGTAGTCAAGAAAACGGTACACGAAAAAATGTGACCTATGATGACTTACCACAAGTTTTAGTAGATGCCATTGTAGCTGCTGAAGATTCTCGTTTCTTTGAACATAATGGTTTTGATTTACCACGTATTGTTAAAGCGGCATTATCTAACTTAAAAGCTGGAAGAATCACTGGTGGTGGTTCTACAATTACTCAACAGTTGATTAAAAAGACTTATTTCCCTGATGCACAAAAAACGTATTCTCGTAAATTAAGTGAAATAATTTTAGCCATTCAAGCTGACAAAGCTTTAAGTAAAGAAGAAATCTTAACCCTTTATTTAAATAAAATCTATTTTGGTAGAAGTACAAGTTCGATTGGAATTGCTGCTGCTACAAAATATTATTTTAATAAGGATGTAAGTGAATTAACACTTCCAGAAGCAGCCATGCTTGCAGGTAGCTTAAATTCACCTTATAACTATGATCCTTATTATTGTTTAAATAACGCTACAAAAAGACGTAATACTATTTTAAAACTCATGGTTAAACATGGTTATATTACTCAAAGTGAATATGACGAAGCAGTTAATACAAAGATTGAAAATACACTTTGTGCTTCACCTACAACCAATAATAACACACTTGCTGCTTATGTTGATATGGTAACAGCTGAAGTTAAAAAAAGAACAAAACTTGATCCTTTAAAAACCCAAATGAATATCTATACTTATTGTGATGTTGATACTCAAACACTTGCGAGTGCTTTAGGTAATGGTGAAAAATATAGTTATAGTGATGAAGATATGCGCATGGGTGGTGCCGTCCAATCAAGTCAAGATGGTCGTATCGTCGCTGTTATTGGTGGTCGTAATTATAATTTTGGAAATTATAGCTACGCAACAAGTAAGCAACAACCCGGTTCTTCTGTAAAACCGTTTTTAGATTATGGTTTAGCTTTTGAAAACTTAGATTGGTGTACTGGTAAAACATTAGAGGATACACCTTATTCTAAAGGTAAATTTACTCCTAAAAACTGGGATGGACAATTCCATGGAACTGTTACACTTACAAGTGCTCTAGAAAATTCTTGGAATATCCCAGCCATTAAAACTTATGAAGAAGTGACTAAAGAAATTGGCAAATCAGGCGTTACTTCCGCAATGGAATCAATTGGTATTGATATGTCTAGTGAAAGTAATGTAACCAATTTATCTTATGCTATTGGTGGATGGAATAAAGGAATTTCTCCAGTTGAAATGGCAAGTGCCTATTCCACTATTTCTAATAATGGCTTATATACTGAAAGTCATACGATCAATTATATTGAAGTTGTTCAAACTGGTGAAAGATATGAGATTGATAAAGAAATTCAAAACAATGCTAAACAAAGTGATTATTCAAAAGCGAGTGCTTATATGGTAAGACAAGTGATGTTAGATTATACTAAAAATGGTAGTGGTAATTACGCATACCTATCCGGCCTTTCTAATGTAGGAGCTAAAACAGGAACATCCAACTGGGGAAGCAGTGCTAAAAAAGGTATGGCTGGAAAAAGTCGTGATTTATGGATGACTGCTTATACTTCTAATTATATTTGTTCAGTATGGATGGGATTTGGTCAAGAAGGTATTGAAAAAGGAAAAACAACCAGTCGTTATAAAGCATATCCTGGTAAAGTAGTACAAACTTTGTTAAAGCATCTACAAAGTAAAAAAGGAGATAAATCATATCCTTCACAACCTTCTACTGTTGTAAAAGATGGAGATGATTATTATAAAAAAGGAACTAAGCATGAAGGACATGCTGCAATAAGCGAAGAAACAACTGAAGAAACACAAACAGAAGAAAATCAAACTGATACAAATGAAAATCAATCTTCTGAAACTAATAACAATTCAAATAATCAAAATAACAATTCAAATACAAATACTGAAAATAATGGTTCTTCTAATAATGGAACCTCAACAGATAATAGTGGTACTTCTAGTGGTACTACTGGAGGTAATACAAGCGGTGGTTCTTCTGGTGGTAATAGCAGTAGCTCAAGTGGTGAAAGTAGTCAACCAAATCCAAATACGAATCAATAAAAGTCAACAATGTTGGCTTTTATTTTTGGCTAAAATTTGCTTTTAATATACAAAATAAGGTATACTTGTATAAGAAAAACATGGAGGTATCTTATGTCTTCGAAAAAAAATAAAACTCAAAAGAAAATAAATAAAAAGAAAGTATTTATCACTCTTACTATATGTATCTTAGTTGCTTTAATTGGTGGTGTGAGTGTTCTAGCCTATGGTGTCTATAAAGATACAGAAACCTTTGATGCAAAGAAACTTTTATCATCCGGTGCAAGTGTGATGTACGATGATCAAGGGCAAGTTCTTTATACTTATGGTAGTGAAGAAAACGGAACAAGAGAAAATATCACATATGAAGATCTTCCACAAGTTCTTGTCGATGCTGTTGTCGCTGCTGAAGATTCACGTTTTTTTGAACATAATGGTTTTGATTTGCCACGTATTGCTAAAGCAGCTATGTCTAATTTAGTAGCCGGAGGTATTAGAGGTGGAGGTTCTACAATCACCCAACAATTGATTAAAAAAACTTACTTCCCTAATGCTGAAAAAACATATACGAGAAAGTTTAGTGAAATTATTCTTGCTATCCAAGCGGATAAAGCTTTAAGTAAAGAGGAAATTTTAACACTTTATTTAAATAAGATCTATTTTGGTAGAAGTACACGTTCAATTGGTATTTCTTCTGCTTCTCGTTATTATTTTGATAAAGACGTTAGTGAATTGACCCTACCAGAAGCAGCTATGCTTGCAGGAAGTTTAAATTCACCATACAACTATGATCCTTATTATTGTTTAAATAACGCCACGGAAAGACGTAATACAATTTTAAATCTTATGGTGAAGCATGGTTATATCACTCAAAAAGAATGTGATGACGCCAAAAATGTGAAGGTTGAAAACATGTTATGCTCATCCAAAATTACAAACAGTTCCGTTAATGCAGCTTATGTAGATATCGTAACAGATGAAGTAAAGAAAAGAACAGGATTAGATCCTTTAAAAACACAAATGAATATCTATACATATTGTAATAGTGAAACCCAAGCACTTGCTGCTGCTATTGGTAATGGTGAAAAATATGATTATAGTGATGAAGATATGCGCATGGGTGGTGCTGTTCAATCAAGCCAAGATGGTCGAATTATTGCTGTTATTGGTGGACGTAATTATTCTTATGGGGATTACAACTACGCTACTAGAAAACAACAACCTGGTTCTTCCGTAAAACCATTTTTGGATTATGGACTTGCTTTTGAAAATCTTGATTGGTCTACAGGACATTCTATTAATGATGATGATTACTATAATGGTAAATTTAAAAACTGGGATCGTCAGTTCCATGGCTTAGTAACAGTTGAAAACGCTCTTGAAAATTCATGGAATATACCAGCTATTAAAACATTTGATGAAGTTCAACAAAAAATTGGTAGTGATAAAATCCAAGAAGCGATGGAATCTATTGGTATTTCAATGAATAAAGAAAATATTGGTCTAGCAAGTGCCATTGGTGGTTGGTCTTATGGTATTTCCCCACTTGAAATGGCAGGAGCTTACGCTACTATTTCTAATAATGGCTTATATACTGAAAGTCATACAATCAATTATGTTGAAGTTGTCCAAACAGGTGAAACATTTAATATAGATGAAGAAATTCAAAACAATGCTAAACAAAGTGCTTATTCAAAAGCCAGTGCTTTTATGGTAAGACAAGTCATGCTAGATTATACTAAAAATGGTAGTGGTAATTATGCGTATGTCAGTGGTATTGAAAATGTAGGTGCTAAAACAGGTACTTCTAACTGGTCTAGTACGGCTAAAAATGGAATGGCAGGTAAAAGCCGTGATTTATGGATGTCAGCTTATACATCTGACTATATCTGTTCTGTATGGATGGGATTTGGTAAAGAAGGTATTGATAAAGGTAAAACAACGAGTCAATATAAAGCTTATCCTGGTAAAGTTGTTCAAACACTTTTAAATCATTTGCAAAGTAAAGGAAGTCAAAAATCTTATCCTGATCAACCAGATGATGTTGAACAAGCAGCGATGGTCAAAGGTATTTATCCATATGTTTCACCAAGTGAAGGAATGAGCGAAGATATGATTATTCAAGCTTGGTTTAAAAAAGGAACTGCCCCTGCTCAAAGCGTTGATAGTGATGTCTTTAATTTAGCTGGACTTTCTTCATTTGATGTAAGTTTAAGTGGTCAAAGTATTACCTTTAACTTTGCTCCATATAATCCTGAAAACGCCGTTACCGATGAAAACGCTAATGATGCAACGAAAACATTTGGTAAAGTTGTTTATACAGTTGTCGTCCAAGATCAAAATGGTCAAGAACTTCATCGAGAAAACTTCTCTACTTCAAGTGGAACACTGAACTATACAGTCAATCAAAATGTAAAAGTAATTGGTTTCTATAGTTATGAAAGAGCACCAGAACGTACATCTAATCAAATAGAAAAAGATTTATCTATTAATTTATCAACAGTAAATGCATCACTTTCTTGTGATAGTGGTCAAATAAATGATGGGGCAACTATTTCATCAACATCTATTCAAGCAACCATTTCAGTTCAAGGTCAAGGTCATAGTGTGACAATTGCTTTATATGATCAAAATGGAAATGTACTTTCATCTGTTAATCATCATAGCGCTACATTTTCTAATTTAAGTCATGGACGTTCATATTCTATTAAATTCTTAGAATCAAATGGTTCAGCATCTGTTGAAAAAACCATTCATTTTACAGTATCTTAACGAAAAACCATTCATTTAAACAAATGAATGGTTTTTATTTTAGATAATGTTATAATAAGATAGCGAGGAAAAAGAAAATGGCTATTGAAAATTATGAAACATATACAAAAAATATTCTAGAAATGATTTTTAATAATCAAGATATTGAACAATTACTACCCTATTTATCTAAAAATATCAAAGCCATGGGTTTAAATACAGAAGGTGTATTAACATATGATGATATTATTAATCATTTAAAGCAATACAAATCTAATCAATTTACATTCTTTATTGATGAATTTAATACAAATATTATTTATCAAAATGATTCAGTATGTGTAATTGAAGGTAGTTTTATTCTTCATATGGAAGAATATCAAGCAACAACTCAATATTTTTATAGTATTGTACTTAAAAATAATCAAATAGAACTTCTTCATACTTCTATAGGAAATAACATATCTCATGAAAAAGAAGAATCTTTTTCATTACCTATATGTTCTTTTAAATTAGATAAAAATCTAACAATTATCGATGTAAAT
>OHAG01000912.1_pt1 | contig 21561 bp, 11 predicted proteins | sample 1577081 | NCBI WGS metagenome assembly OHAG01 (sample SAMEA3541513, study PRJEB24748) | human gut metagenome | biome: human gut; feature: human-associated habitat; material: faeces | place: China | collected 2012
GATCTAGCGTTTTCGGCAGGAACAAACAGCTCGGTCACGCCCGCCTTTTGGGCGGCAAGGGCCATGGGCAGGGCACCGGCAATGGGGCGCAGTGTGCCATCCAGCCCAAGCTCACCCAAAAATGCCTGGTGCGGCTCTGGCTGTGGGATGTACTGCTGCGCCGCCAAAATGCCGATGAACACCGGCAGGTCATACAAACTGCCGGTCTTGCGCACATCGGCGGGAGCCAGGTTGACGGTAACATGGCTGGCGGGCCAGGGGCAGTTCAGGTTTTTGATGGCGCTGCGCACCCGCTCACTGCTTTCCTTCACGGCGGAATCCGGCAGGCCCACCATGGCAAATTTGGGCAGACCGCCGCTGATGTGGGTTTCCACGGTAACGGGGTAGCCATCCAGCCCCGTTACCCCCAGGCTGACAACGTGTGCATACATGGCGCAGCCAACTCCTTTTTCAACAAATTGCGTACTTTGATTATTTTCAGTATATCCTGTTCCGCCCGCGGCGGCAAGCATATTTTTTGTGCCCAAAATCTGCCTTGACGCTGTAGGGTAAAAAACAGGCAAAGCCCCGGCAATAAGCCGGAATGCCAGCTTTTTTTGATTGACAACGCAAACTAAAATTGATATATTTAATTTGAACAAGTAAATTTACCCAAAACTTTTACAGGGTAAGAAAGTGATGGTGTCCAAAATGTATAAAGAAATGTACAGCCGTTGGCTTGCTGCCAACCTGGATGACCCCGACCTGAAGCCGGAGCTGGAATCGATTCAGAACGATGACGCTGCCATTCAGGATCGTTTTGCCGTTGCCCTTAAGTTCGGCACTGCCGGTCTGCGCGGTGTGATCGGCGCCGGTACCAACCGCATGAACGTGTATGTTGTGCGCCAGGCTACCCAGGGCCTTGCCAACTGGGTCAAGACCCAGGGCGGCACCCAGACCGTTGCTATCAGCTATGACAGCCGCATCAAGAGCGATGTGTTTGCCAAGGCTGCTGCCGAAGTTCTGGCCGCCAACGGCGTAAAGGTGCGCATTTACAGCGCCCTGATGCCGGTTCCCGCACTGAGCTTTGCTACCCGGTATTATAACTGCAACGCCGGTATCATGGTAACGGCATCCCACAACCCGGCCAAGTACAACGGCTATAAGGCCTACGGCCCCGATGGCTGCCAGATGACCGATGAGGCCGCTGACATCGTGTACGCCGAAATCCAGAAGACCGACATCCTGACGGGCGCCAAAACCATGCCGTTTGCCGAGGGGCTGGAAAAGGGCATCATCGAATACGTTGGCGATGACTGCATCAACGCCCTGTACGAAGCAATCGAAGCCCGCTCCATCCGTCCCGGTATCTGCAAGACCGCCGACCTGAAGCTGGTTTACAGCCCGCTGAACGGCTCCGGCCTGGTTCCGGTCACCCATGTTCTGCATGACATCGGCATTACCGATATCACCGTTGTGCCGGAACAGGAAAAGCCGGACGGCAATTTCCCCACCTGCCCGTACCCCAACCCCGAAATTTTCGAGGCTCTGCGCCTTGGCCTGGAACTGGCCGAAAAGTCTGGTGCAGACCTGATGCTGGCCACTGACCCCGATGCTGACCGCGTTGGCATTGCCGTTAAGTGCAAGGATGGCAGCTATGAGCTGCTTTCCGGCAACGAAGTCGGCGTTCTGCTGCTGGATTACATCTGCGCGGGCCGCATTGAGCAGGGGACTATGCCCAAAGACCCCGTCATGTGCAAGTCCATCGTGTCCACCCCGCTGGCGGACAAGGTGGCCGAGCATTACGGTGTTGAGTGCCGCAATGTGCTGACCGGCTTTAAGTGGATCGGCGATCAGATCGCCAAGCTGGAAGCTGCTGGTCAGGTTGACCGCTTCATCTTTGGCTTTGAGGAAAGCTATGGCTACCTGGCTGGTCCTTACGTCCGCGATAAGGATGCCATCATCGGCTCTATGCTGATTTGCGAAATGGCTGCTTATTACCGCGCAAAGGGCAGTTCCATCAAGGAAGAGCTGGAGCGCATTTACGCCGAGTATGGCCGCTACCTGAACAAGGTTGACAGCTTTGAGTTCCCGGGTCTGTCCGGCATGGACAAGATGGCGGGCATTATGTCCGGCCTGCGCGAGAACCCGCCCAAGGACTTTGGCGGTGACGCCGTTGTAAAGGTTGTGGACTATAAAAAGCCTGAAGAGACCGGTCTGCCCGCCGCCAACGTGCTGATCTACACCCTGGCATCCGGCTGCACCGTTGTGGTGCGCCCCTCCGGCACCGAGCCGAAGATCAAGACCTACTTTACCACCAAGGGCAAAGACTTGGCCGAAGCCGAAGCCAAGAAAGAAGAACTGGCCGCTGCCGTTAAGCCGCTGCTGGCATAATGTGATTCCATAGGTTTGGCGCTTTTGGGCCGCCTGCTGTAATACGCAGACGGCCTTTTTTGTATACAGCCCCCTAGCCGCCGCAGTGAGGAAATAACGCGCATTTTCAGGCTCCGCTTGGGGAATCACCCCTCAGTCACCTTCGGTGACAGCTCCCCTCGAAGGGGAGCCAAAGGCTTTGCGGAAAATTGTTGCGGCATCTGCTACAAGGCCCCGGAACGGTCAAGACCGTTCCCTACAGAACATTTTATTGTGTGCGGCCAACCCACAAACACCCAGTAGGGCGGGGGTACCCGACTCCGCCGGAAAATTACCGGAGCAGATACAAAAAACGTGTGATGTACTTTGCCCCACAGTAGGAGACGGCGTCCTCGACGTCCCGGATGGGCATATAAATGATTGCACTTTTGCTGGCAATTTGCCACCGCAAAAGATTGCCCGCACTACTTGACAAAGCACAAAAACTCTGGTAAAATACTCTAGCAATCGTTCAGAGGGCTGCTCCACACGCACAGGATGGCGTCTGCTGGTAGCCGAAATTCGAAGATTGTGATGAGCACATATATCAAGTATGGCTCCCTTTAGTCATGATCGAGAAAGAGGTGAAATGAAAATGAAGCAGGGTATTCATCCCAACTATGTGGATTGCACCATTACCTGCGCATGCGGCAACGTGATCCATACCCGCGATACCAAGCCGGAGATCCGCGTTGAAGTTTGCAGCAAGTGCCATCCCTTCTACACCGGCAAGCAGAAGCTGGTTGACACCGGCGGACGTGTTGAGCGCTTTAAGCGCCGCTACGCCAACAAGGCTGGCAAGTAATTGCATTAAGGTTTTGTATACCGCAGATGGCAACATCTGCGGTATTTTTTTCAAATACATCATCTTGCATCTCAAAGGAGAACCCCTATGCCGGACTATCAAACGATCCGCGGTATTTCCACCTTTGAATATGAAGAAAAGCGCTCCCGCTTTATTGCTTCCGCTGCGTTTGCCGATACCGAGGAAGCTGCCCTTGCCCACCTGAACCGCATCAAAGCGGCCAACCGCACCGCGCGGCATAATGTGTATGCCTATGTTCTGCGCGAGGGCGGCCGCACCCGCTACAGTGATGACGGCGAACCTGCCAAAACCGCCGGTACCCCTGTGCTGGAAGCCATCGGCCATGCGGGGCTTTCGGATGTGATCGTGGTGGTTACGCGGTACTTTGGCGGAGTTCTGCTGGGTACCGGCGGGCTGGTGCGGGCCTACACCGCGGCGGCATCCGGAGCCTTGCAGCAGGCGGAGATTGTCAGCATGCGGCTGGTGACGGATTGCGCCGTGACCGTGCCATACCCCAAGTTTGAACAGGCCCAGCGGATGATCGCAGCCGCCGGGGCCAAACTACAGGAACCGGAGTATGCCGACGCTGTGACCCTGCGCTGGCGCATGCCTGCCGGAACCGAAGAAGCCCTGTGCCATGACCTGAGCGAGCTGACCCGCGGCAGTGCCGAAGTGACGATCAGCAAACCACTTTACGCAGCTTTTTGATGCTGCGCAGTCATTTCTGGCAAGAAAGCAGAATTTCCCATGAAATTTTTACATTTCATACAAGTGTTTGGCGGCTTTTTATCGTATTTATAATATAGAGAGCCGTTTTTGGGCATGATATGCCCAACGGATATGCCCAACAGGGAACCGGATAGGGGAAAGGAGGCTGCGCCGTGACTGTGCGGGAAGAGACCCAGACAATTGAACGCCTGACCTTAAACCCCTATGCCGCTTTAAGTGAGCAGAGCTTTGGCCGCCGCACCCCGGAACCGGAAGATGACCTGCGGACCTGCTACCAGCGTGACAGGGACAGAATTTTGCACTGTAAAAGTTTCCGGCGGTTGAAGCAGAAAACACAGGTGTTTCTTTCGCCGGAGGGCGACCACTACCGCACCCGGCTGACCCACACGCTGGAAGTCAGCCAGATTGCCCGAACCATTGCCCGCGCCCTGCGGCTGAATGAGGACCTGACCGAAGCCATTGCCCTGGGGCATGATCTTGGCCACACCCCATACGGCCACGCGGGGGAGCGCGCACTGAACCGGCTGTGCCCCGGCGGGTTTACCCACTACCGCCAAAGCCTGCGGGTGGTGGACTACCTGGAAAAGGACGGCAAGGGCCTGAACCTTTGCTGGGAGGTGCGCAACGGGATTATTACCCACACCAAAGGCGCCTGGGCCCGCACGATGGAAGGCTGTACCGTGCGCTATGCGGACCACATTGCTTTTTTGAACCATGATATTGAGGATGCCGTGGCCGCCGGTGTGCTGAACCCCACCGCCCTGCCGCGGGATGCCGTGCAGGTGCTGGGAGATACCAAATCCCGGCGCATCACCACAATGATCACCGACCTTGTGGCAAACAGCGCAAACTGCAAAAATGGGAAAATGCAGTTTTCCCCCGAAGTGGAGGAGGCATACGGTGTGCTGAAAGACTTTATGTACAGCACGGTGTATGTGGACAAGGATGCCAAGCGCGAAGAGAAAAAAGTGGACAAGATGATCGAAGCGCTGTATGAGCGCCTTTGCGCGGACCCCACGCTGATGCCTAATTTTTATATGCAGGTGGCATATCACCAGGGAATGGACCGTGCCGTGGCGGATTATATTTCCGGCATGAGCGATGAATTTGCTACCCGCCTGTTTGAGGAGCTGTTTGTGCCGCAAAAGTGGCAGGTGCTATAAAATTGGCAGTATGTTAGAGCACTGCCGCCCGCCCCGAAGGGGCGCACATTGTGCGCCCGCTAACCTATAAATTATTACGATATATACGCGAAAGGAGGCCCGGAGCCCCATTGATCCCACAGGAATACATACAGGAAGTGGTTGCACGCAATGATATTACCGAAGTAATCGGCCAATATGTGCAGCTGCGTCATCGCGGGCGGACCTATACCGGGCTGTGCCCTTTCCATAACGAGAAAACCCCTTCGTTTACCGTCTACCCGGATACCCAAAGTTTTTACTGCTTTGGCTGCGGTGCGGCGGGGGATGTGATTAACTTTGTGCGCAAAATTTCCAACCTGGGCTATGTGGAAGCTGTTAAACAGCTGGCGGGCCGCGCCGGGATGCCCATGCCGGAGGAGGACGACCAGGAAAGCCGTTCCCGCTCCCGCCTGTTGGAGATCAACCGCAACGCCGCGCGCTATTTTTATGACCAGCTCAACGCCCCAACGCCGGAAGCCGCCATGGCCCGCCGCTACTGGCGCGAAAAACGCGGCCTTTCGGATGCGGCCATCCGCCGGTTTGGCCTGGGCTATGCACCGGAAGATTTTGTCGGCCTTCTGCACTACCTGCGCCACCGCGGCTTTACCGAGCCGGAATTGGAATCCTCCGGCCTTGTCAAGCGTAGCGCCAAGGGCAATCTGTATGATATCTTCCGCCACCGCGTGATGGTGCCCATCATTGATGTGCGGGGCAATATCATTGCGTTCGGCGGGCGCGTGATGGATGATTCCAAGCCGAAATACATCAACTCGCCCGAAACGATGGTCTACCACAAATCCCGCACGCTGTTTGCGCTGAATGTGGCAAAAAAATCAACGTCCAAGCGGTATATCCTCTGCGAAGGGTATATGGACGTCATCTCGATGCACGAAGCCGGGTTTGATACCGCTGTCTGTGCCTGCGGCACGGCTTTGACGCCGGAGCAGGTCAAGCTGCTGACGGAATACGCCGACGAAGTGGTGCTGAGCTATGACTCGGACGAAGCAGGCCAGAAGGCAACGGAACGCAGTTTGGCGCTGTTTTCCGGTACCAATTTGCAGGTACGGGTGCTGAACATCCCCGGTGCCAAGGACCCGGATGAATTTATCCGCACCTATGGCCGCGACCGGTTTGAAGCCGTGCTGGAAGGCACCGCAACCCCGCTGGAGTTCAAGCTGGCTAAGGCAGTGAAAAAATATGACCTGCGCAACGATGCCCAGCGCCTGCAATATGTGGATGAAGCCATCGGCATTCTGGCAGGCAGCGCGGTCAGCCCCACGGCGCGGGATGTGTATGCCGGGCGCATTGCGGAGCAGACCGGCATTGATAAAAAGGCTGTGTTGGTCCAGCTGGAAAGCGCCGTGCGCGGGGCCGGGCGCAGGGCGCGCCGCAAAGAGCAGAACGAACTTTCCCGCCAGGGGATTGCGGCGGATATCCGCGTGCCCTATGACCGCGGGGGCGAAGCTGCGCTGGGGGCCGCAAGCGCCGCCCGCCAGCTTGTGGCGGCTATGCTGCAGGATACCGGCGCCATCCCCTACATCCGGGAGCGGCTGAACCTTGGCATGGTGGTGTTGCCGGAAATGCAGCAGGCAATCAAGGCGATTTACGACTGCGCCGCCCGCGGCCAGCCCGCCAACGCCACGACCCTTTCCCCCTTGTTAGAGGAAAAAGCCTACAGCCAGGTGATGCTGGCCCAGGCCCAAAATGCCGATACCCGCCTGACCCGCCGGGATATTGATATGCTGCTGGATCGTTTGCAGACCGCAAACCCCGAAAGCGCCCAGGTGGCAGGCACCACAGACGATGAATTCCGGCAGAAATTTGCCGCCCTTGCCCGCAAAAAAGTGGGCGAACGCCCGCCGGAAGAATAATTTCCACCCGGCCAAAACCATGTTGTTTTATCCCGTTCCAGTAAGATGGGCAGAATAAAAACCAAAGGAGAAACTACTTATGGCAGAAAAGAAAGATTCGATTCGCAACCTGATTGAACAGGGCCGCCGTGCAGGCAAATTGACCAGCACCGAAATCAGTGACGCTATGGAAGAAAGCAGCCGTGTTATTGACGCGGAGCAGATGGAAAAGCTGTATGAAGAGCTGGAAAGCAACGGCATTGAAGTGGTGGATGATGACGCCACGGATATGTCCGCTGTGGCCGATATGGGCGAGGAGGGGATGGATGACTTTGAGGATACCGTTACCTCGGACGGCATTACCATCGATGACCCCGTTAAGGTTTACCTGAAAGAGATCGGCCGCGTGCCCCTGCTGACCCCCGATGAGGAAGTGCAGCTGGCCCTGGATATCCAGAAAGGCGGCAAGGACGGCGAACGCGCCAAGCAGCGCCTGAGCGAAGCCAACCTGCGTCTGGTAGTTTCCATTGCAAAGCGCTATGTGGGCCGCGGCATGCAGTTCCTGGACCTGATCCAGGAAGGTAACCTGGGTCTGATCAAAGCGGTTGAAAAGTTTGACCATACCAAGGGCTTCAAGTTCTCCACCTATGCAACGTGGTGGATCCGCCAGGCCATCACCCGCGCCATTGCGGATCAGGCCCGCACCATCCGTATCCCTGTGCATATGGTGGAAACCATCAACAAGGTCAAAAAGGTTTCCAGCCAACTGCTGCACGAAAACGGCCATGAGCCCAGCGCCGAAGAAATTGCCGAGCGCCTGGATATGCCGGTGGATAAAGTGCGCGAGATTATGCGCGTGGCACAGGAACCCGTCAGCCTCGAAACCCCCATCGGTGAGGAGGAAGATAGCCACTTGGGCGACTTTATCCCCGATGAGGAAGCCCCCGTTCCCGCCGAAGCCGCCAGCCAGACCCTGTTGAAAGAGCAGCTGGCCGATGTGCTGAAAACCCTGACCCCGCGTGAAGAAAAGGTCCTGCGCCTGCGCTTTGGCCTGGAAGATGGCCGCCCCCGCACGCTGGAAGAGGTGGGCAAGGAGTTCAACGTTACCCGTGAACGTATCCGCCAGATCGAAGCAAAAGCCCTGCGCAAGCTGCGCCACCCCAGCCGCAGCAAAAAGCTGCGCGACTTCCTGGATTGATGCCGTGATTCTTATCTTATATAGAATGGAAATAGCAAATTAAAATCATCTGCACCCGTACTGCTGTTTGCCCGGCGGTGCGGGTGTATTTTTGTGTGCAGCAGGCATAAATGACAAAGCCACAGCATACGATTACCCTGATGATATAGGGGAGGGGATAACGATGTGTGGAATTGCCGGACAGATCAGCGCGGACCCAAATAAGATTGCAGCCAACTACCCAGCTTACTGCCGAATGCAGAAAAGCCTTGCACGCCGCGGGCCGGACCAGCGGGGAATGTACCTGCACGGCCATGCGGCGCTGATCCATGCGCGGCTGGCTGTGGTGGATCTGGAAAACGGCTGCCAGCCCATGGTGCTGGATCAGGGCGGGGAAAAATACATTCTGGTGTACAACGGCGAGCTGTACAACACGCCGGAGCTGCACGCCCAGCTTGCGGCTCTGGGCCATCGCTTTGTAAGCCATTCCGATACTGAGGTTTTGTTACATGCTTTTGCCCAGTGGGGGCCGGACTGCCTGGAAAAGCTGAACGGTATTTTTGCATTTGCTGTGTGGCAGCAGCGGGCGCAAAAGCTCTTTCTGGCGCGGGACCGCGTCGGGGTCAAGCCGCTGTTCTATGCCCTGCGCGGGGACAGCCTGATCTTTGCTTCCGAGCTGAAAACGCTGCTCTGCCACCCGGAGATCCCGCCGCAGGTGGATGCCCATGGGCTGGCCGATGTGCTGCTGCTCGGCCCCGGCCGCACGCCGGGGTGCGGGGTGTTCCGCAATGTGCAGGAATTGAAGCCCGGCTGCTGCGCAGAATACACTGTGCCACAGGTTGGTGCGCCGCGCCTCACCGTGCGCCGCTACTGGCAGCTGACCGACCACGAACACCCCGATGATTTTACCCACACCGCAGCCAAAGTGCGGGACCTGGTGATGGATGCCGTCACGCGGCAGCTGGTATCGGATGTGCCGGTGGCAACCTTCCTTTCCGGCGGGCTGGATTCCAGCCTGATTTCGGCAATCGCGGATTCCCACTTTACGGCGCGGGGCAAAACGCTGCAGACTTTCTCGGTCGGTTATCAGGATAACAAAAAGTACTTCCACGCCACCCATTTCCAGCCCAGCCCGGATGCGCCGTATATCCGCACCATGAACCAGTTCTTGAACGCGCAGCATACCTGGGTAACGCTGGACAGCGAAGCACTGGCCGCCGCCCTGCTGGAAGCGGTGGACGCCCGCGACCTGCCCGGTATGGCGGATGTGGACTCCTCGCTGCTGCTGTTCTGCCGTGAGATCCGTAAAACAGCCACCGTGGCACTTTCCGGCGAGTGCGCGGACGAGATATTTGGCGGTTACCCCTGGTACAGGGATAAGACCGTGCGGGAGCGGTATGGCTTCCCTTGGGCGCAGAGCACGGCATACAGGGTCAGCTTTTTTAAGCCGGAGGTGTTCGGCGGCATTGACCCGGCGGCGTATATTGATGAAGGCTACCGCGCCACGCTGGAGCAAACTTCCATCCGCCCCGGTCTGGATCCCCTGGAACAACGGATGCGCCAGATGTTTGCCCTGAACTTTAACTGGTTTATGCAGACCCTTTTGGACCGCAAGGACCGAATGAGTATGTACAGCGGGCTGGAAGTGCGTGTGCCGTTCTGCGATTACCGCATTGCGGAATACCTGTACAGCGTGCCGTGGGAATATAAGGATTACGAGGGCCACGAAAAAGGCCTGCTGCGCCAGGCGATGCAGGGCGTGCTGCCCACGGAAGTGTTGTGGCGAAAAAAGAGCCCCTACCCTAAAACATGGAACCCGGCGTATTTGAACGCTGTCAGCGCCATGCTGCGCAGTGCGATGCAGGACCCGGATGCCCCGCTGCTGCGTATTGCCAAGAGGGCAGCGCTGGAACAGCTGTTGACCGCTGCCGAGACTGCGACCCCCTGGTATGGCCAGCTGATGACTACCCCGCAGACCATTGCCTGGTTTGTGCAGCTGAATTACTGGCTACAAAAATACCGGGTGGAGCTGGTGTAAATACCCGTGTGGCGGGCCCGGCATCAAACGCATAACACCAAAAACAGACGAGTGCCCACCCTGCACACGGATAACGGCGGGAAGGGCACTTTTTGTTTGCAAAGCGTAAAAACCGGGAAAATGCAGAAAAAACGCAGGCTGCAACCCATACAAAAAACACACAAGGTAATTGGGCATTGTGCCAATTAGCGGCATTTCAAGGATTTGTCAAGTGGCAGAAGAAATGCAAAAATAGCACTTTGCCAAAAGAAATGTGACACGCAGCCGGGCGTTCAATTGCCTGATAAAAAAACACGCAAAATGCCAAAAGAGCCCTTGACAATCAGCTTTTTGGCTGGTATACTGGCATAGTATCACAAAATGGAATAGAGCGCCCTAAAGGAATTTTGATTTTTTCGCGTTTTTTCAAACTTTGTTAAAAACGACGAATGTTCCAAGAAAATCATTGCTTCGGCGGAGCGCTTTTGCCAAAAACAAATCTGAACGGAATAGGAGTGGTCGCATTTTATGGTAAAGGTCAAGCCCGTACAAAACGGTCGAACCTCCAGAATGAGCTTTTCCCGCATCAACGAAGTGATTGGCATGCCCAACCTCATCGAGATCCAGAAAAACTCTTATAACTGGTTCCTGGACGAGGGCCTGCGCGAAGTGTTCCACGACATTGACGCGATCGAGGATTACACCGGGAATCTCTCGCTGGAATTTGTCGATTACCGTCTGGACAAGCACCCCAAATATACCATTAAAGAATGTAAAGAGCGTGACGCAACGTATGCTGCGCCGCTTTATGTCACTGCGCGCCTGTTGAACAAAAGCACCGGCGAAGTGAAGGAACAGGAAATTTTCATGGGCGATTTCCCGCTCATGACGGATTCCGGCACTTTCATCTCCAACGGTGCAGAACGTGTTATCGTCAGCCAGCTGGTTCGTTCGCCCGGCGTGTTCTATGCTTCCAGCAAGGACCGTACCGGCAAGGACCTTTTCACCGCAACCATGAACCCCAACCGCGGCGCATGGCTGGAATACGAAACCGATTCTTCCGATGTATATTATGTGCGCATTGATAAAAACCGCAAGCTGCCGGTTACTACCTTCCTGCGCGCACTGGGTCTTGGCACCGATGAGCAGATCCGCCAGTACTTCGGCGATTCTGAACCCAAAATCAACGCCACCCTGGAAAAGGATATCACCCATTCCACAGAGGAAGCCCTGCTGGAGTGCTACCGCAAGCTGCGCCCCGGCGAGCCGCCGACGGTGGAAAGCTCCCGCAGCCACATCAACCTGCTGTTCTTTGATCCGCGCCGTTACGACCTGGCTCGTTTTGGCCGCTTCAAGATGAACAACAAGCTGTGCCTGTCCCGCCGTATTGCGGGCTATAAGACTGCCGAGGACATCATTGCCCCGCTGACCGGCGAACTGCTGGCCGCCAAGGGCGAGCGCATCAGCCACGAAAAGGCTGTTGAAATTGATAACGCCGGTGTTTCCCGCGTTACTGTTATCGTGGAGCGCAAGGGCCAGGATCCCATCAATGTGATCGTGTTCTCCAACGGCTGTGTCGATGCCCAGAGTTTCTTCAGCTTTGACGTGAAGGAATGCGGCATCAACGAGCGCGCTTCCTTCGCCGAAATCCGTAAGATTCTGGATGCTACCTCCGATCCGGAAGTGCAGAAAGAACTGCTGACCAAGAATCATGATAAGCTCATCAGCCGCACCGTTACCGTTGACGATATCTTTGCTTCCGTCAACTACCTGCTGGGCCTTGACCATGGCATCGGCGTGACCGATGAAATCGACCACTTGGGCAACCGCCGCGTGCGCAGCGTTGGCGAATTGCTGCAGAACCAGTTCCGCATCGGTTTTGCCCGTATGGAGCGCGTTGTGCGCGAGCGCATGACCCTGCAGAACCAGGAATCCGGCGAGATCACTCCGCAGAGCCTGGTCAACATCCGCCCGGTCGTGGCTGCCATCCGTGAGTTCATCGGTTCCAGCCCACTGTCTCAGTTCATGGACCAGAACAACCCGCTGTCTGAGCTGACTCATAAGCGCCGTCTGTCCGCTTTGGGCCCCGGCGGTCTGTCCCGTGACCGCGCAGGCTTCGAAGTCCGCGACGTTCATTATACCCACTATGGCCGTCTGTGCCCGATTGAGACGCCCGAAGGTTCCAACATCGGTCTGATCTCCTATCTGGCATCTTTCGCCAAGATCAACAAGTACGGCTTCATTGAGGCACCTTACCGCCGCGTGGATAAAGAAACCGGCGTTGTTACCGATGAAGTTGTTTATATGCCCGCCGACGTTGAAGATGAATACATCGTGGCACAGGCCAACGAACCGCTGGACGAGAACAACTGCTTTGTCCGTCCCCGCGTTTCCGGCCGTCATCGCAACGACATTCAGGAATTTGCCCGTGAACAGGTCGATTTCATGGATGTCTCTCCGCGAATGATGGTTTCTGTGGCTACCGCCTGCATTCCCTTCCTGGAAAACGATGACTGTAACCGTGCTCTGATGGGCTCCAACATGCAGCGTCAGGCTGTGCCTCTGATGGTTACCCAGCGCTCTCTGGTTGCTACCGGCATGGAATACAAGGCTGCTACCGACTCCGGTGTCTGCGTGCTGGCTGCCCATGACGGCACCGTTGAAAGCGTTGACGCAGATAAGGTCGTTGTCCGTCTGGAAGATGGCTCCGCCGATACCTATGAACTGATTAAGTTTATGCGCTCCAACCAGGGAACCTGCGTCAACCAGCGTCCCGCCGTCTATGTGGGCGATGTTGTCAAGAAGGGCGACGTTCTGGCTGACGGCCCCGCCACCAAGGACGGCGAGATCTCTCTGGGCAAGAACGCTCTGATCGGCTTCATGACCTGGGAAGGCTACAACTATGAGGACGCTGTTCTGCTGAACGAAAAGCTGGTCCGCGAGGATATCTACACCTCTATCCACATTGAGGAGTACGAGAGCGAAGCCCGCGATACCAAGCTGGGACCTGAAGAGGTGACCCGTGATATCCCCAACGTCGGCGATGATTCCCTGAAGGATCTGGACGACCGCGGCATTATCCGCATCGGCGCCGAAGTCAAGACCGGCGACATTCTGGTTGGTAAGGTTACCCCGAAGGGTGAAACCGAACTGACCGCCGAAGAGCGCCTGCTGCGCGCCATCTTTGGCGAAAAGGCACGGGAAGTACGTGATACCTCCCTGCGCGTTCCCCACGGTGCTTACGGCATTGTTGTGGATGTTAAGGTCTTTACCCCCGAAAACTCTGACGAGCTGCAGCCCGGCGTGCGCACCTGCGTGCGCGTCTATATCGCCCAGAAGCGTAAGATCAGCGTTGGCGATAAGATGGCAGGCCGTCACGGCAACAAGGGCGTTGTTTCCCGCATTCTGCCGCAGGAGGACATGCCGTTCCTGCCTGACGGTACCCCGCTGGATATCGTGCTGAACCCCCTGGGCGTTCCTTCCCGTATGAACATCGGTCAGGTGCTGGAAGTCAACCTTGGCTATGTTGCCAAGGCCCTTGGCTGGCATGTGCAGACCCCCGTGTTCGATGGCGCGCACGAATCCGATATCCGTGACTGCCTGGCCGAAGCCCGCGATAAGTGGCATGGCGACCATGCACCGGAATATCCCACCAAGCTGCCCCGCCTGATGGGCGATAAGGGCCACATCATCGATTTCAGCAAGATCGACCTGACCGATGACGGCAAGACCACCGTTTACGATGGCCGTACCGGCGAAAAGTTCCCCTCCAAGGTTACTGTCGGTTATATGTACTACCTCAAGCTGCATCACCTGGTTGATGATAAGATCCATGCCCGTTCCACCGGCCCGTACTCTCTGGTTACCCAGCAGCCTTTGGGCGGCAAGGCCCAGTTCGGCGGCCAGCGTTTCGGCGAAATGGAAGTTTGGGCTCTGGAAGCTTATGGCGCGGCTTACACCCTGCAGGAAATCCTGACTGTCAAGTCTGACGACGTTGTGGGCCGTGTCAAGACCTACGAAGCAATCGTCAAGGGCGAAGATGTGCCGAATCCGGGCATCCCCGAAAGCTTCCGCGTTATGCTGAAAGAACTGCAGAGCCTTGGCCTGGATATTGTTGTTCAGGATAAGGAAGGCAACGCTGTTGATATGCGTCAGGAATATGACGATGACGATGCCAACTTTGACAACAGCGATATCGGTGATAACGTTCTGCTGGAAAGCGAGCTGCAGGATGATTACAGTGTCAAGGATGCCGATGAAGGCTTTGACGACGACCTGGGCGATGAGGAGCCGGATGAAGCTTCTCTGGCACAGATCGAAGCCGACAATGGCGACGACCTGTTCGACGGTGAATGATCGGAATGCTGTTTACGTCACGATTAAATGAGAGGGTTCGCTGAATGGAAAATAAAGAGTTCGATTCTATCAAGATCGGCCTTGCTTCTCCCGACCAGATCCGTGCCTGGAGCTATGGCGAGGTCAAGAAACCTGAAACCATCAACTACCGCACCCTGAAGCCGGAGCGCGACGGCCTGTTCTGCGAGCGCATTTTTGGACCTACCAAGGACTGGGAATGCCACTGCGGCAAGTATAAGCGCATCCGCTATAAGGGCAAGATCTGCGATAAGTGCGGTGTCGAAGTTACCCGTGCTAAGGTCCGCCGCGAGCGCATGGGCCACATTGAGCTGGCTGCACCCGTTTCGCACATCTGGTATTTCAAGGGCATTCCCAGCCGCATTGGCCTGATGCTGGACATCGGCCCCCGCCAGCTGGACAAGGTGCTCTACTTTGCAAACTATATCGTTACCGATCCCGGCTTTACTCCGCTGGAGAAAAAGCAGCTCCTGACCGAACGCGAGTACAAGGAGATGCGGGAAAAGTACGAGGATACCTTTGAAGCCGGCATGGGCGCCGAAGCCGTCCAGAAGCTGCTGGCTGAGATCGACCTGGAAGCTCTGTCCGCAGAGCTGCATGAGGAACTGGAAAAGGCTACCGGCCAGAAGCGCGTCCGCCTGTTGAAACGCCTGGAGTGCGTTGATGCATTCCGCCTGTCCGGCCAGCGCCCGGAGTGGATGATCCTGAACGTTGTTCCGGTCATTCCGCCGGATATCCGCCCCATGGTCCAGCTGGATGGCGGCCGCTTTGCGACTTCTGACCTGAACGATCTGTACCGTCGCGTGATCAACCGCAACAACCGTCTGAAGCGCCTGCTGGAGCTGGGCGCTCCCGACATCATCGTGCGCAACGAAAAGCGCATGCTGCAGGAAGCAGTTGACGCCCTGATCGATAACGGCCGCCGCGGCCGCCCGGTCACTGGCCCCAACAACCGCGCCCTCAAGAGCCTTTCCGATATGCTGAAGGGCAAGCAGGGCCGCTTCCGCCAGAACCTGCTGGGCAAACGTGTTGACTACTCTGGCCGTTCCGTTATCGTCGTCGGCCCTGAGCTGAAGATGTACCAGTGCGGTCTGCCCAAAGAGATGGCTCTGGAGCTGTTCAAGCCCTTCGTTATGAAGGACCTGGTCCAGAAGGGCATTGCCTCCAACATCAAGGCTGCCCGCAAAAAGGTCGAGCGTGCTTCCACCGAGGTGTGGGACTCTCTCGAAACCGTCATCAAGGGCCATCCCGTTCTGCTGAACCGTGCACCTACCCTGCACCGCCTGGGCATTCAGGCATTTGAACCCGTTCTGGTCGAAGGCCACGCCATCAAGCTGCACCCGCTGGTCTGCACCCCCTTCAACGCTGACTTCGACGGCGACCAGATGGCTGTCCATCTGCCGCTGTCCACCGAAGCACAGCGCGAAGCCAAGATGCTGATGCTGGCTTCTGGCAACCTGCTGAAGCCGTCTGACGGCGAACCCGTCACCGTGCCCACGCAGGATATGATCCTGGGTTCTTACTACCTGACCATGGTCAACCCCGAAGACCCCGGCCACGACAAGGTGTTCCGCGATGAGGACGAAGCCCTGATGGCTTACGCCGAGCATATCGTCACCCTGCAGGCTCCCGTTAAGGTGCGCCGCACCATGGACTTTGGCAACGGCCCCGAAACCGCTCTTGTCACCACCACTGTCGGCAAGATCATCTTCAACACCCCCATCCCGCAGGATCTGGGCTATGTGGATCGCACCGACCCCGAACATAAGTTCGATTACGAAGTCGATTTCCAGGTCACCAAGAAGAAGCTGCCCGACATCATCAGCCGCTGCCTGACAAAGCATGGCACCAAGCGCTGCGCTATCATGCTGGACCACATCAAGGCACAGGGCTATAAGTATTCCACCCTTTCCGCCATCACCGTTGCCGTGCCTGACGCTATCATCCCCGAAGAGAAGCCGGAGATCCTGGCTGCGGCTGACAAGAAGGTTGAAAAGGTCATGAAGAACTTCAACCGTGGTCTTATCTCTGATGAAGAGCGCTATAAGAACACCGTTGAGATCTGGCAGGCAGCTACCGAGGAAGTTTCCAACGCTCTGTCTACCAACCTGAAGACCCACCACCAGCGCAACCCCATCTATATGATGTCCGACTCTGGTGCTCGTGGTTCTATGGACCAGATCAAGCAGCTGGCCGGCATGCGCGGCCTGCTGGCTAACACCGCAGGTAAAACCCTGGAAATGCCTATCCGTGCAAACTACCGCGAAGGCCTGAACATCTTGGAGTACTTCATCTCTTCTCGAGGCGCTCGTAAAGGTTTGACCGATACCGCACTGCGTACTGCTGACTCTGGCTACCTGACCCGCCGTCTGGTTGACGTTTCTCAGGAAGTCATCATCCGCGAGGAAGACTGCCACGCTACCGAGGGTATCCTCGTCAGCGAGATCAGCGAAGGCAACGCTACCATCGAAAGCTTCTCCGAGCGTCTGATTGGCCGTTATGCTCTGCATGACGTGAAGGATCCCAAGACCGGCGAACTCATTGTGTCCAAGGACAAGATGATGGATATGTTCGACGCTGAAAAGATCAAAGCTGCCGGTATTACCGAGCTGGAGATCCGCAGCGTGATGACCTGCCGTGCTCACGTTGGCGTCTGTGCCCGCTGCTACGGCTCCAACATGTCCAACGGCCAGTGCGTTAAGGTCGGTGAATCCGTTGGTATCATTGCGGCACAGTCCATCGGCGAACCCGGTACTCAGCTGACCATGCGTACCTTCCATACTGGCGGTATCGCATCTGCTGAAGATATTACTCAGGGTCTTCCGCGTGTTGAAGAACTGTTCGAGAGCCGCCGCCCGAAGGCAATGGCTATCATGTCCGAGATCGCCGGTACCGTCCATATTGACGATACCAAGAAGAGCCGCCACGTTGAAGTGACCGGTGTTGACGATAACGGCGCACCGGTTACCAAGAGCTACCTGATCCCGTTCGGCCACCGCCTGAAGGTGATGGAGGGCGATGTGCTCGTCAAGGGCGCACTGTTGACCGAAGGCCATGCTTATCCGCAGGATATCCTGGCTGTCAAGGGCCGCATTGCTACCCAGAACTACCTGATCAGCGAAGTCCAGAAGGTTTACCGTCTGCAGGGCGTTGAAATCAACGATAAGCATATCGAAGTTATCGTCCGCCAGATGATGCGTAAGGTTCGCATTGACGATGCAGGTTCCAGCGAGTTCATCATGGGCAGCGTTGTCAACCGCCGCGATGTGATGATCGAGAACGAGAAGATTCAGGAACGCATTGATGCAGGCGAAACCGACCTGAAGCTGGTCCAGGCCAGTCAGATCCTGCTTGGTATCACCAAGTCCAGCCTGGCAACCGACAGCTTCCTGTCCGCTGCATCCTTCCAGGAAACCACCCGCGTTCTGACCGAAGCCGCCATCAAGGGCAAGGTTGACCCGCTGGCCGGTCTGAAGGAGAACGTCATCATCGGTAAGCTGATCCCCGCCGGAACCGGTTTGCCGGAGGTTGAAGAAGAGCTGGCTCGCGCCGAGGAAATCCGCGATGCCGAAGGCAGCGCTTACGACCACGCTGAAAAGTAAGACTTTTCTTATCTGATAAGCTTAGCCTGACAATAAAACATAACATCCCCCACAGCATTCTCCGCACGGGCAACTGCGAACGGAAAGGGTACTGTGGGGGATGTTTTATGCTGCTTTGCGGGGAATGAAACTGCTTATTGCGGAAAAGTGGCAGAAAAGTGATACAAAGTTGCTTGAAAATAGTAGTACAGCTGTGCTATGCTGGCCCCAAAGAAAGGGGGATAGCACCATGACATTGGGAGAGAAAATTGCATCCGCCCGGAAAGAAAAAGGCATGACCCAGGAAATGCTGGCAGAGCAGCTGGGGGTAACACGGCAGGCTGTGGCAAGGTGGGAAACAGGGAAAGCGCTGCCCGGCACAGCCAACCTGTTTATGCTCCGAGAACTGTTGGGTATCCTGCCGGAAGAGGCTGCTTTGGAAGAAAAGACAGAAACAAGAGAACCAGATGTACAGGAAAAGGCAGAAACGGCCGGAAGCCTGACAGCAAAACAAACGTGGGTACTGATTGCGGTAATGGCAATTCTGCTGTGGTTTGCTCTGCAATTTGTTGAGCTTGGCACGGCAGTGGGGCTTCTGCTGCTCTTGCTGATTCTAATTATTGTGCTCTTTTTGATAGCAACAGGGAAAAGCGGTATTGTGGCGGCTGCAAAATCAACAGGCAAAAGAATGTTGTATCTGATAGCAGCAATGCTGCTGGCACTCGTTCTATGGAGCGTTGCTTTTGTGGCATCAGCAAACTACCAAAGCAAGGCCATCTGGAGTATGCCGCAGGAGGAATGGCAGAGCTACCCCGAGGTTGCCGCATGGATGCAGCACTGCGAAACAATGGGAAATGGTGTTTATATGCAGCGGGTGGACCTGACTTCCGACCAGGGGAATACAACTGCATATCTTGTCTGCCGCAATGGCGTGACCAATGAACAGGCGGGAAAAATCACCCCCAATCCACTGCGGCTGCGCTTCTGGGTTACTTATCAGGCAGGGGAGAGCGAGCCCATGCTGGATGTGCTGACGTTCTGCGGAAATAAGGACTATCAGGTGTTTTTCAGAATCAGGAAAGATCAGTCTGATTGTATCTTTACGACAAATGAAAGTGAAGCGTTGGCAGGAGAAGTAAGAAGCCTGCTGGAAAGCCGGGCAAATGACAAATAAAGAAAGTTAGAGAAATGAGCCTGTGCAGGAACCGTGCATAAACGCTGTTTCTGCGCAGGCTTTTTGTTAAATAAAAACGGATTTGTTTTTTCTAACATTTGGTGTATAATACTTTTATACTGGGTTTGTCTGTGCAGGATGAATGGTGCCTGCATGGAGGGCAGGGGAGAACGCTTCCCTGACTGGCTCAGAAAGACACCATATAGAAAAGGAGAATCCGCCATGTCGGAAGCATTGAAAGAACGCAAAGAGATGGACCCGCAGTACCAGTGGGACCTGACCAAAATGTACGCCAGCGATGCGGAATGGGAAAAGGCTTTTGCCGCCATTGACCCCAAAATTGAAGCTTTGGCTGCCTGGGAGGGCAAGCTGAACAACGCTGCCAGCATTCGTGAATTTTATGATGCAGAAATCGGCGTGTTCCGTGAACTGGAAAACCTGGCTGTCTACACCAGCCTGCGTCTGAGCGAGGATACCCGTGCTGATGACGCCCAGAGCATGGATGCCCGCGCTACCGCCAAATATGTAAAGGCTGTCGGTACCATCGCCTATGCTCAGCCGGAAATCCTGGCACTGCCACAGGAAACCCTGAATGCCATCATGGCTGACGAGCAGGTTGCCCCCTATCGTTTTGCTCTGGAAGACCTGCTGCGTGCAAAGCCTCACACCCTGACCGCCCCGGAAGAAAAGCTGCTGGCTGCTTTCGGTGAGGCATTCGGCACCCCGAAAAATGTTGCCGATAACCTGGAAGACGCCGACATGGTGTTCGATTCCGTCAAGGATGGCGAGGGCAACGATGTGGAGCTGACCGCTTCCAACTACATCCTGCTGCAAACCTCCAATGACCGCGTGCTGCGCAAGAATGCCTTTGAAAGCTACTACAAGAGCTTCCGCCAGCACATCAACACGCTGGCTGCCTCTTACTCCGGCGCTGTCAAGACCGCTACCGCCGAAGCCTCCGTCCGTCATTATGAATCTTCCCGCGCCATGTCCATGGCAGGGGAGAACGTGCCCGGCCAGGTTTATGATAACCTGGTGGCTACTGTGCGCAAGCACCTGCCGGATATGTACCGCTATGTTGCTCTGCGCAAGCGCATCCTGGGTGTGGACGAGCTGCACTACTATGATGTGTACGCCCCGCTGACCAAGGGTGTCAGCGCCCATTACACCTATGACCAGGCCAAGCAGATGGTTCTGGATGCCGTTGCACCGCTGGGCGAAGAGTACGGCACCATCGTTCGCAAGGGCTTTGCCGAGCGCTGGATCGATGTGTTCCCCAACAAGGGCAAGAGCGGCGGCGCTTACTCCGGCGGCAGCTATGATTCCAACCCCTATATCATGTGCAACTTTACCGGTACGCTGGACAGCGTTTCCACCATTGCGCATGAGATGGGCCACAGCATGCACAGCTGGTTCAGCCGCCATACCCAGCCTGCCCAGTATGCCGACTATACCCTGTTTGTCGCAGAGGTCGCTTCCACCGTCAACGAGAACCTGCTCATTGAGCACCTGCTGGCAGAAAAGAACCAGGATCCCGCAACCCGCCTGGCCCTGCTGAATCAGTACCTCGAAAATTTCAAGGGAACCGTCTACCGCCAGACGATGTTTGCCGAGTTTGAGCGCGATGCCCACGCCATGGCCGAGCGCGGCGAAGCCCTGAATCCCGCCGCCCTGAACAATCTGTACAAGAAGCTCATTGTGGACTACTTTGGACCGGAGCTGGTTGTGGATGACGAAGTACAGTACGAGTGGGCACGCATCCCGCACTTCTACCGCCCGTTCTATGTTTATAAGTATGCAACCGGCTATTCCACTGCCGTGGCATTGTCCGAGGGCATCCTGAAGAACGGCGAACCGGCTGTTAAGAAGTACCTGGAGTTCCTGCACATGGGCGGCAGCGCTTACCCGCTGGATGAGCTGCGCCATGCCGGTGTGGACCTGACCACCCCCGCCCCGGTGGATGCTGCCCTGGATAAGTTCGGCCGTATTCTGGACGAAGCCGAAGCCTGCGTGGCACAGCTGGAAGCTGCAAAATAAGCAGGGGAAAGTCCGAGGGTGTATCTGAAAAATTCGAAAATTTAGTCTGTTTCTGCAAACACAGCGGGATTTTGCGTTAAAAAGCCTTGGAATCCGCAAAGGATTCCTATGGCTCTTTGCCTTAAATTCTGCTTGCGTTTGCGAAATATCCGTCATTTTCTTTGTTTTCAGATACACCTTAAGTGCAAAATTAGGGCAATACCGCATAATTCTAAGTGCCGATACGGCGAGCGAGGTGCGGC
>OHAG01000921.1_pt1 | contig 21479 bp, 18 predicted proteins | sample 1577081 | NCBI WGS metagenome assembly OHAG01 (sample SAMEA3541513, study PRJEB24748) | human gut metagenome | biome: human gut; feature: human-associated habitat; material: faeces | place: China | collected 2012
TTTTATAAAATTGGCAGCCGGGTCTGCTATGAGGGGACCAGCCTGTGGCTGGTGGATAGTTGATTCCACTATGTTGGAGCATAGGGAAGTATGGTTGATGAGCTAAGGGTCAAAGACCGTAAGAATGCAAAAGCTCCACAAAGAGAAAGCATGCAGCACGTTTCCCGTTCTGGAGAGAAAGGGGGACCAGCCTGCGGCTGGTGGAAAGTAGAATCCACTATGTTGGGATAAGGGAAAGCAGAAAAGTGTTACATATATCCTTTATAAAGATTTTCCATGTCCTGACTCAAATCTCAATTCTCGTATCTCTAACCTGTCTTTTTTGAATGTGCTTATTATAAATGTGCTGTTGAATTGAGTGTTCTGACGATATTCCTTCCGTCTTTCAGTGCTTCTATTCTGGTGATGTTGGCATTGCCCTGGGAAAAGAGCCAGGCTCTGTCGAGGGGAATCTGGAGGAGGCCGCAAATCATTGTTCGGATGGCAGCTCCGTGGCTGACTATGAGGAAGGTTTTATTGTCGTTGGCACTAATCAGTTCATTGAGAAAACCCATGGTTCTGCTTTCTGCATCTGCAAAGGTTTCGCTGCCTGGAATGTCTACGATATCAGGATGTATGTACATTTCCTTAATTCGTCCCGGCCATTTTCTTTCAATTTCTTCAAAAGTCATTCCTTCCCACTGACCAAAATTGATTTCCGCAATTCGAGGTTCAACCTGCACAGTGAGCTGATGAGGACGTGCAATGGTCTGTGCAGTCACCTGTGCACGATTCAGAGGACTGGAATAGATAGCATCAAAATGGATATCCTTCAATGCCAGAGCTGTTTTTTCTGCCTGTTCAATGCCCAGCAAATTCAGAGGCACATCCGTAGATCCCTGAAAACGGCCTATATCGTTCCATGCTGTCTGTCCATGCCTTACAAAGTACAAAATGTTCATATATGAGCGTTGCCTCCACAATCTAAATTTAGTCCTGGGAAAAGTATAACATAGATGAACTTCTCTCATCATTGATTCCTCTTTGTTTGAATAAAGGAAAGCCTGCTGATGTTCAAAGTTACTTTTCTCCTGCAGGAGTTTCCCTCGTTGCACAGCGCATTAGCTCCACGTATCATGGATTTCCCTATTGACTTGCCGAACTTATAAGACTATTATAAATAGTAAAAACGGAACAAAAATTTTCAAATTCGGATTAACGTAAGACTAATATGCTTACAAATTGTCTGCAATGGTGATAAAAATGTCAATTAGCAAATTTGATAGAGTCCAATTAAAAAGCCTTGAACTACATAATTTTATGAATGTTGATGAAGGGAAAATTATTCTTGTGAGCGATAATACGGATAGTGAACCTTCAAATCATGTCATGGGAATTTATGGGCAAAATGGCTCTGGAAAAACTGCTTTTATCCATGCTTTAGCTATTCTTCGGCAATGTTTTACTGGTGCAAAATTGGATAATGATGTACCATCCTATATTCAGGTTGGACAAAAGGCGCTTAAGTTATATACGGTTTGGAAAACAGCCTATAAGGCAAGAGTTCTGGAAATTTATTATGATGTAACAATAAGTAAGAATGATGATGAAAATCAGGCACCGGCACAGATTACAGAAGAAATAATTTCGGTAAAATTGCCAGGGGAACGAAAGAAAAAATTGATAATAAGCAATGAGAAAAATGTCCTGGCACCAAAGAAAATTTTTTCTACGATCTTTAAACATTCAGGTAAAGAACTGATTGACTTTAAAGTGAATAAGGTTCTTATAAAAAGTCAGGGACGGTCCTACTTATTTTCTGACGAATTATATCAGTTAGTAAAAAAAGGGACTATCAAATCAGGGGAACAGGATCTTGATACTCTGTCTCAGGTTTTGTTAGGACTTAAGATGTTTGCGTGGGAGTTTTTCTATGTCATAGGCATCAAAGATATTGGATTTATTAATCTTGGATTATTACAGCCTGTGTACTATCATGTGGAAAACTTAAACGAACACTATTTTGGGTCAATGGCTTTACCACTGAATGGGTCTGGACAAATTCCATCCAAACTGTATACTATTGCTGAAAAATTTGTTCATGATGAAAATGAAGTACTGAAATATCTGATTCCTGGGCTGCAGATTAAATTGAAGGTTATAAGCGAAGAGCTTGATAAAAATGCAGAAAAGCTTTTTAATGCTCAACTAATGGCAATCCGCAATGGAAAAGAAATTCCACTAAAATATGAATCTGCAGGCATAAAAAAGATCTTAAGTATCCTCCATGTATTTATTGGAGCATTTAATCAACCATCCATGATTGTGGCAATTGATGAGCTGGATGCTGGGATTTTCGAATATCTGTTGGGAGAATTGCTTTCCATCTTCCAGGAAGAGGGAAAGGGGCAGTTGATTTTTACATCTCATAATTTACGTCCATTAGAAGTATTAGATAAGCAGTCGATTGTATTCACAACCACTAATTCTCATAATAGATACATTCATCTTAAAAATGTGAAAAATAATAATAATCTTCGTGATGTTTATTATCGCACTATTTTACTTGGGGGACAGGAAGAAGAAATGTATCAGGAGACAAATCGCTATGAATTAGAGTTATCCTTAAAAAGGGTGGGGTCGGATGCTAAAAAATAAAAAACGTGTTTGTCTGTTTATAGTAGAGGGGAAATCGGATGAAATGGCGTTGGCAGTCCCTTTAAGAAATATTTTTAAAAGACACCAAGGAACACAGGATATTCGATTTGAAATTACGCACGGAGTTATTACCAGCAAGAAAGGAATTACTCAGGATAAAGTCATTGCCGCAGTAGGGAATGCGGTAAAAGATTTTATGCGCAAATATAAATTAAAGAAACAAGATTTTGCAGCGGTTGTTCAGATTGTCGATACAGATGGTACATTTGTGGGAGATGAACATATTAAAATAGATAATCAAAGTCACTATGATAAGTATCCTTTTTATACAAAAGATGATATCGTTGTACAAACCAGGAAAGGACAGGAGAATTTAGTCTGGCGTAATCACATCAAGGCAAAAAATTTAGAAAAGTTGTCTCAAAATTCAAAGGTCATGGGTATCCCCTATAAAGTCTTTTATTTTTCATGTAATCTGGATCATGTGCTTTATAATATAGAGAATTTGGCTGATGATGATAAAGTGCAAAAAGCAGCAGAGTTTGCAGGAAAATATAGAGACGATGAACATGAATTTTTGTCTCTCTTTAAAAATGTCTACCCTGTAAGTGTGCCTGTAGAATTCAAAGCATCCTGGGAATTTATCCGACAAGAGCAGAATTCATTAAAACGAAACAGTAATTTTTTAATATTCCTTGATAATCTGGTTATCCAGTCTCTTCCGATTTAGCCAATTTCACAATAAATTCAAAAAGCAGTGCTGCTTCATAAAATACACAGTGGCACTGCATTTTATATTGCACTTTTTGTAACACTTACAAAATGTACAAATGGAGCGGCGCAGAAAAGACAGTTACAAGAATTCAGTGTATGAGTGGCGAGGGAAATTAACAGGCAATAAAATGATAAACTTCAGGTGCCAGTTTGCAGATGAAAAGATAAGTACGCAAAAGTTTCACCAATGGAAAGCATGCGAATGTTCTGAGTTCTTTTAGTCTGAAAGGAAGCCGCATAGGCTTCCGGTCTGACCGTCTGTAGACTGCCACAGCAGTCTGCCTGGTGGAAAGTTAATAGTGCCTTGTTAGAACATGGAAAAGTATGCAGAACATTGCTCCTTTCTGGAGAGAAAGGGGGACCATCTGCTCCGCAGATGGTGGATAGTTGATTCCTCTGTGTTTGAACAAAGGAAAGCGTGCCGATGTTCAGAATCGATTTTCCCTCTAACCTCCTACCTCTTATCTCTAACCTATCCTTTAATGCTAAGCCACCGACTTATGAGTCCTGTGACTCATACCGGCCTGCAAATTTCTTTAGGAATTTGCACCGACCTTGAACTCTGCTCATGTTCCATGCTATTCTCCACACAGGGGAATTATTACTTTTAATATAAAAAAGGGGAGAATACTATGAGGGGATACTATAAGAAACTATCAGTATATCAGGATGCCCTGAATCTGGTCGATATGTCATATGCAATGATTCAAAACTTTCCCAAATGGGAATGGAACAACCTATCCGATCAACTTAGAAGAGCAAGCACATCCATAGCACTCAACATAGCCGAAGGTAGTAGCAGACAGTCAACACGGGATTATATCAAATTTCTGCAAATCGCTTTAGGCTCTGTAAATGAAATAGAAACTATATCCGAAATTGCAAGGAGGCAGAAACTGATATCAGAAATGATGTATCAGAAATTTATCCGTCATCTCAGCGGAACCCGATGGAAACTTATACGCCTGATAAAAAGTCTGCAAATAAATGAAAGATAAGTTACCTAAAAGAGACTGTGAAAAGATTAAAAATCTTATTCACGGTCTCTTTCAGTGTTTGTAGAAGCACAGCAGGGAGATTAGCCATAAAAAATAAATGCTAAGATGAATCTTATTTAGGAACTGAACAAAATGAAATGTTTTGAGAGATGATGAGGGGAATTTATAAAAAGCCATTCGCAGAATCCTTCCCTCGAAATCTTCCAATGGAAGATTTTGCTGTCCCGAGCCGAAGGCTTGCGGTCTCGAATCCCCAACGGGATTTGCAGTCTCGGAAATGGCATTGCCATTTTTGCGGTCAATGAGTTTCATCTCATCTTCTCCTGCACAGAGTCTTACTTTTATGCTAAAATAAAGAAATGTATAAGAGGAGAAATATGCAGAAAAAACGTAAATTTTTTATAATGACCGCTTCTATTGGAGAAGGGCATTCCCAGGCGGCGCGGGCCATTGCGGAGACTATCAAGCAGGTTCATCCTGACGATGCCGTCCGTGTTCTTGATTTCCTGTCCCGGGATGTTCTTTCTATAGATCACGTGTTAAAAGAATCTTACTTAAAAATGATACGTATATTTCCTGAAATGTACGATAGTCTATATAGCAATTCACAGAACAGGCATTTAGGTTCTACGTTTCAGAATCTCCTTTCCTGGAGCTTCAGAAGACGGATGAAGAGACTGATTACCGTATTGAAACCAGATGCCCTGTTGTTTACTCATCCATTTCCGGCCTGTGCCGCTAACCTTCTGAAGAAGGAAGGGGATATAGATACGCCGCTGCTTGGGGTTATCACTGATTTTGATATCCACCAGCTCTGGGTATACAAGCATCTGGATGCATACTGTGTTCCATCCGAAGACCTGGCAAGGAAACTGGAATCCCATAATGTGCCAAGAAGCATTATTCATACTACGGGGATTCCAGTTCGTAAGTCTTTCTATGAAGAACTGAAAAATCCAAGCCCAAAGGAAAAAGGGACAGTCCTCATTATGGGCGGAGGCCTGGGGCTGGGGAATATTACCGATACACTTCTCCGACTGGACAAGATTGATTCCGTGAGCCAGTTTATTATTGCCACTGGTCAGAACATCAATCTGTATGAAGAAGTGGCATCCATCCGGTCAAGCCTCCGGCACCCGGTGGATCTCCACAGCTATACAAATAAAGTGGCGGAAATGATGAGCAAGAGTGAACTCATCGTCACCAAACCAGGTGCCCTTACCTGCACAGAAGCTCTGACTATGAACCTGCCCATGGTTCTTGTGAATGCACTTCCCGGACAGGAACGGGCCAATGCACAGCACCTGGAAGAACAGGGATGTGCTGTCTGGATTCGGAAAAATGAATTAGCCGATACAGTAGATGGACTGCTTCGAAATGAAGAAAAACTGCAGCAAATGGCCAGCGCCTGCGGACATGATAAAAAAGACAGTGCACTGGAAATTGTGCAGATTCTTGACCATATGCTGGAAAGCAATAGCAATTGAAATAGGTATCTCCATATAATAGATAGGGGATACCTATTTGACTATAATAAGAACATCGATATTTATAAATACAATTAACAATGGAGAAAAGAATGCAATCGTTGAACAAACAGGCAAAGAAGAAGCCTTGCAGTGCTTCCATGATTCGCCTTATAAGCAAATGCATATACCTTTGTGGCGATTACATAGGAATTTTACTTGCTGAATGGATGGCCTTTCATATCCGGAATTACCTCATGGGGAATATATTCCAGGTGAGTGCTGTATACATATATGCGGTGACACCGGCCGTATTCCTCCTGGCACTGGCATTTGCTGGAATCTATTCCAAGCACTACACCAGTGCACAAATGTTGGAAAAGCTGTTCAAGGCCTGTCTTGGGGGCATTGCCTTTTCCATCATCCTCATGTTCCTTACCCAGGTATCCGGACAGGTATCTCGACTCTACGTTGGGCTTTTTGCTATTATCGTTTATGCCCTGGTGGTGATAGAAAAATATATCACCGCCTTATGTATTCGCAAAATGCCAGGACTTCAGATTCCCGTTCTGGTAGTAGGCGCAGGAAAAACAGCCGATGCAGCGATTGAAGAAGGGAAAAACAACGTATTCATCAACTATAGAGTAGCTGGATTCCTTGAAGACTTTACACCTTCCTCCTGTTATGCGGACACATATCCCATCCTTGGTGGTTTTGATGATATGGAAAAGGTAGTGGCTGAAACAGGGATTCAGGATATAATCATCACCGCACCAGGACTTCCGCAGAACCAGCTGAACCACCTTCTCTATCAGGCGCAGACACTGGTTCCCTATGTAAGTGTAGTGCCGAATCTGGTAGGCGTGCCTATGTCCAATGCCGAACTGGAATCATTCTTTGATACCCACATTATGGTGCTGAATATTAAAAATAATCTGGCGTTCCGACCGAATCAGATTATTAAGCGAATATTTGATATAGTGTGTACCGTTTGCGGAGGAATTTTAATTTCGCCAATCCTTATTGCTATTTTTATATGGGTTAAACTGGATTCTCCAGGACCGGCATTCTTTAAACATCGCCGTGTGGGCAAGGATGGAAAAGAGTTCAACTGCTACAAGTTCAGATCCATGGTGGTAGATTCCAAAGAGCGACTGGAAAAGCTGTTGGCCACAGATCCAAAGGCAAGAGAAGAATGGGAACGGGATTTCAAGCTGAAAAATGATCCTCGCATTACGAAAAGCGGTGCCTTTCTCCGGAAGACCAGTCTGGATGAACTGCCTCAGCTGCTCAATGTACTGAAGGGGGAAATGTCCCTGGTAGGACCACGGCCTATTGTTCAGAAAGAAGTGCCGAAGTATGGACAGTATATTAAAGAATATTACATGGTGCTCCCGGGGATTACCGGTCTTTGGCAGGCTAGCGGACGAAGTGATATCGATTATCCGGAACGGGTGGCCATGGACCGTTGGTATGTTCATAACTGGAGTGTATGGCTCGATATCATTCTTATCTGGCGTACATTTTTTGCTGTCATTCATAGCCGTGGTGCTTATTAATTAAACAGGATGGATGAAAAATGAAAATTCGTAAAGCAGTCATTCCAGCGGCAGGATTTGGAACTCGATTCCTTCCGGAAACCAAAGCAATGCCAAAGGAAATGCTTCCTATTGTTGATAAACCAACTATTCAATATATTGTGGAAGAAATACTGGACAGTGGAATAGATGAAATTCTGATTGTCAGTGGTCATGCGAAGCGGGCTATTGAAGATCATTTTGACTCAGCTCCAGAACTGGAACAACACTTATTTGAACATAATAAGTTGGAATTACTGGAAGAAGTGCGCAAAGTAGCGAATATTAAAGTACATTATATCCGGCAGCAGCATATGCGAGGATTGGGGGATGCTATACTCTGCGCCAAAGATTTTATTGATGGGGAACCTTTTGGCGTAATTCTCGGAGACGACCTGGTATATAACGGAGATGATACACCGGCTCTGGGACAACTGCTTGAACAATATGAAAAAACCGGAAGTACCATTGTGGGTTGTCAGATAGTAGCCAGAGAACAGGTTTCTTCCTACGGAATTATAAAAGGAACCCCCACGGAGAATCCGGATCTCGTTCATGTAGAAGACATGGTGGAAAAACCTAAGGTGGAAGAAGCACCAAGCTGTCTGGCAGCCCTGGGAAGATATGTTATTACCCCGGCTGTATTTGAAATACTGGAACATACAAAACCAGGAAAAGGGGGAGAAATTCAGCTTACCGATGAATTGAGGGTTATGGCGCACAACGGCAATGTGTATGCTTATAATTTTAAAGGAAAGAGATATGATACAGGAAATAAGCTCGGATTTCTGAAAGCCACGGTAGAATATGCACTTCGCAGGGATGATCTGGGCCCGGCATTTAAAAATTATCTGTCTGATGTGGTAAGAAATCTGTCTTGATATTATTCCAATATGGGTAATAAGATAGTGTGATTTTGAGTAAAGGAGCATGAATATAATGAATGTATTACTTGCTGGCGGTGCCGGATATATCGGTTCCCATACTGCGGTGGAATTGCTCAATGCTGGTCACCAGGTGGTGATTGTAGATGACTACAGCAACAGCAGTCCTGAAGCGGTTCACAGAGTAGAAAAAATCACAGGAAAATCAATAAATTCCTATGAAGCCGATGTGAAAGATAAGGAAAAGATGCGTCAAATTTTTTCTGAAAACCATATTGACTGTGTAATTCATTTTGCCGGACTCAAGGCCGTAGGGGAATCCGTCCGTCTTCCGTTGAAGTATTATCGCAATAATATAGATACCACACTGACACTTCTGGAGTGTATGGAAGAAGCAGGAGTTAATCAGTTTGTATTCTCGTCCTCAGCTACAGTGTATGGAGAAGAAAATACACCACCTTATGTGGAAACCATGCATCGTGGCAGCTGTTCCAACCCGTATGGTTGGACTAAGGTAATGATGGAACAGATTCTGGAAGATGCGGCAAAAGCAAATCCGAATCTTACCGTTATCCTGCTTCGCTACTTTAATCCTATTGGCGCTCATGAAAGTGGTCTGATTGGTGAAGATCCACAGGGGATTCCCAACAATCTGATGCCCTATATTGCTCAGGTGGCGGTAGGAAGAAGAGACCATCTCACCGTATTCGGAGGAGATTATCCCACACCGGATGGAACCTGTCTTCGCGACTACATTCATGTGATGGATCTGGCAAACGGCCATGTGAAGGCGGTAGAATATGCATCTCACCATAAAGGTGTTGGAATATTTAACCTGGGGACAGGACATCCTTATAGCGTACTGGATATTATTCATGCGTTTGAAGGGGCTATCGGTGTCAAAGTGAAGTACGAAATCGGACCACGGAGAGCAGGGGACCTTCCGAAATTCTGGGCCGATTCTTCAAAAGCACAGCATGTACTTAGTTGGCATGCTGAAAGAACTCTGGAAGACATGTGCAGGGATACATGGAACTGGCAGTCGAAGAATCCAAACGGATATAAGAAATAGAATTTTTAGTGAGTTTTTTAGCTTTGTAAAACCTTTCTACTTGTGTCAGGTTTCCCGAAAGGATATATATGTTTAAAATTGTTACTCATCTTCATACAAAATATTCTAAAGACAGCTTGTTGCCATTTGGTATTCTATATAAGAAGTGTCTGAAAGAAAAGATTGATTATATTACAATTACAGAACATAACAATCTTAAGGGAGCTTTAGCATTTAAAAAATATTGTGAGAAACGAGATGCGCCACTAAAGGTCATACAGGGCGAAGAAATAATGACTACTGAAGGAGAAATAATAGGTCTTTATCTTACACATGAAATCAGACCATTTATGACCCCTGAAGAAACGATTAATGAAATAAAAAAGCAAGGCGGAATTGTTTATGTTCCTCATCCTTATGATTTAAAAAGATATAAAACGGTACTTCATGAAGATGCCATACGGCGTTTAGCGAGTCAGATTGATTGCATAGAATGTCATAATGGGAGAAATATTTCGACGGAATATGATATTCATCAAAATGCAATTGCTGATAAATACAATATAAAAAAGGTCATTGGCTCAGATGCTCATACAATATTTGAAGTAGGCAGAAACTATATGATGAGCAGCATTCCTGTAGATACAGCACAGGATTTTATAAAGTCACTTGATGGATTACAATTTCATCCAGATAAATGTAAGAAATGGTGTCATCAGTTGACAAGGATAGACAGGTTAATAAAACTGATTAAAAAAGGAGATATAAATGGATTGTGTCATGTTATCGCTAAAAAGTTTAAGAGAAGAAAGTCTTAAACTTGCCAGGAAAATTGAAAAAGATTATAAACCCGATTTAGTTGTATACATCGCACGTGGAGGCTACTTAATCGGGAAAGAAATTTCGGATTATTTTCAGGTACCTTGTGTCGGAATACATGCAGAACGAGAGGGTGACAAATTAAAAGATTTTATTTCACCCCTTCTCAGACTATTGCCAAAGCGGATAAAAATATTTTTACGAGAAATGGAATTATCTTCTGGGGTTCATGAATTTAATAAAGATAGAAAAATTTATTGGGATGTGGATAATAAATATTTAGAATGCGTAAGTAGTAAAAGAAAGATTTTGGTAGTGGATGACTCTGTAGATACTGGATATTCTATGCTGCAAGTTGTAGGTGAAATAAGTAGAAAGTTTGGCCAAGCTACAATTAAGACTGCTGCGCTTAATGTTTGGAATAAAAGTACTGAAGTCTGTAAAATAAATTTTAGCAATCATAAAAATATCATTATTACAACTCCAATGTCTACAGATTCTAAAGAATATCCACTTTTTGAATCACTGTATGAAAATAGAGACAAAAAGTAAATTGTTACTGCATATATCACAATCGTAGTATAGAATGATTAAGGCAATAATAAGCGGTTATGATATGAAATTCCTGTTTCATATCAATAGCTTTGAGAAAAATTGATTAAAATAAGGCGTTTCGGAGCTCATACCGATTGATGTTTGAATATCAGAGATTAATGTGTTTTTGAACCAATTTTTATAGTTGATGGTATACAAACATTGCTACACCAATGTTTAATGATTCATTTAAATATAATTAATTTCTTCAATAATATATATATAGCGACATGATATTCACATTAATATTTAAAGAAAGTTGGGATTGCCAATGGATAATAAAGGGCTTGCGTTACGAAGAGCTGATATTTCCGTAATTATGCCGGTATATAATTCAGGCGTGGAAGCGTATAGGGGCGTTAAATCAATTGCCAATCAGACACTTTTGCCGGTAGAAGTAATTTTGATAGATGATTGTAGCCCAAAAGTGGAAGAAACCAGATTGTGGCTTTCAAAAATTCAAGATGATTTTGGTGATAAATTTGCTTTAAAAATATTGTACCAGACGGAAAATAAAGGACCAGGAGAAGCAAGAAATGCTGGATGGGATATTGCAAAAGGGAAATATGTTGCGTTTCTCGATAGTGATGATATCTGGCATCCTCAAAAAGTATGTATCCAGTATAATTTTATGATAAGGCATCCCGATGTGGGTTTTTGTTGTCACCATTTAGCCATAATATCAACAGCTAAAATACAAAGTTTTAATCACAGAAATTTAACAATTAGCGAAAAACAGTTTATTAGGATAAACCCAATAAAGTATCTCTTTAAGCATTATCCTATTGGCGGTACATCTTATGTAATGGCGAAGAATATTAAAGACATTCGTTTTATGCCTGGGAAAAGATACTCAGAAGATTATCTAGTATGGCTTGAATTTTGTTTTAAATATGGAGGCCTCTTGATTGATGATTTTATGGGAGCGTCTTTTAAACCTTTTTATGGGGCAGGAGGCTTATCACAAAGTCTGTGGAATTTAGAAAAGGGAGAATTAGAAAATTATAAGATATTACAAAAGAATGGAATAATTTGTTTTTCTTTGATGTGCGCTGCAAGCATATTTTCGTTAATTAAGTTTATTCGACGCACATTAATAGTAATCTTAAGAAAGAAGTATCATCATGAATAATGATCTTATATCTGTTATAGTAGCTGTTTTTAATGTTGAACAATTTTTGACTTTTTGAGTAATTGAGATTTTGTGGTTTATTAGTTTTCAATAAATCGAATAATCTTATTTCATTGGAGAAGATGGTTAGGATAGAAGACTCAGAGAGAGAGGAAAATACTATGAAGGCCATAAAATTTCAACGTGTTATTAGCAGAGATGAAATCAAAGAACGAGAATTATCAATTTTATTGTTATTTCAAGAGTTTTGTCAAAACCAGGGATTGCGGTTCTATTTGGCTGGAGGTACATTATTAGGGGCTATCCGGCATCATGGCTTTATTCCTTGGGATGATGATATTGATGTGTGTATGCCTCGTAAAGATTATGAAAAATTTATAGAAATTTATTCAAACGAAGAACAAGAATATTGTTTGAGAACAAAAAAACTTGGAAATTTTATAGCACCATTTGCGAAACTTGTAGACACTAATACTTATATCGATTTACAATATTCATCTGACGATATGAATAGTCATTTATGGATTGATATCTTTCCGGTGGATGGGTTACCAGAATCGATAGATGATGTAAAGAAAATTTATAGGCGGTGTGATTTTTATCGTCGCATATTTCTTTTAGCGAATGCAAAATTAGGAGAAGGAAAAAGTACTTTTCACAAATATAGCAAATACATATTAAAACCAATTGCGCTTATATATGGGAAAAAACGTTGTGCAGAAAACATTGAACGAATTGCTCTAAAGTATGCTTATGAAAAATGTAAATATGTTGGTGCCATTACGTGGGGACTATATGGAGCAGGGGAGCGGATGTTGAAATCCGAGTTTGAAAAAACTGTTATGGTAGAATTCGAAGGACATCAATTTTCTGCCTTTTCTTGTTGGGATAGCTATTTGAAAGGGCTTTATGGGAACTATATGGAACTGCCACCTGTAGAAAAGAGGCAATCCCACGATATGAAAGTTTATGTAAAGGAATGAGCTAATGAATATTGCAGTGATTTTTGCCGGAGGTACTGGCAAAAGAATGAATACAAGATCGAAGCCAAAACAGTTTTTGGAAATGCATGGAAAACCTGTCTTGATTTATACTCTTGAGAATTTTCAGAATCATCCTCAAATAGATCACATTGTTTTGGTTTCCCTTGCTTCATGGATTGATTACGCAGCAAATCTCATAAAAAAATTTGGTATCACTAAAGTTTCTGCTATTGTTCCAGGCGGAAGCACGGGACAGGAATCAATCTATCATGGCCTTAAAAAAGCATATGAACTTTTTGGAGACAACAATATTGTTTTGATTCATGATGGTGTAAGACCATTAATTGATAAAGAAACTATAACCAAATGCATTGATGTAACAATCCGCAATGGTAATGCAATTACAGTAAGTCCAGCTATTGAAACAATATTCCTCAAAAATGCGGAACAGGGAGAAGTAGGGCAAATATTTAATCGTTCTTCTTGTCTGATGGCAAAAGCTCCTCAATGTTTCAGGCTTGGTGACATTTATAAAGCACATCAAAGGGCTATTCAAGAGGGGAAAACGAATTTTATCGATTCTGCTAATTTAATGCAACATTATGGATTTAAGCTTTGGACAGTTCAAGGATCTCCAGAAAATATAAAAATTACAACACCCGTTGATTTTTATATTTTTAGGGCCATTATTGATGCTGAAGAAAATCTCCAGATTATAGGGCTATGATGTCGATTGTTGTTTGAAAATTTCATATAGCTCTTAACTGGCCGTAAGTTAAAATGTTAGATTGGAGAACGATAATGAATTCAGTTTTAAAAGAAGATATTAATGAAATCATTCATTTGTCATATCTTAATTGGGGAATTTTTAAAAATAAAACCTTTTTAATTTCCGGTGGTACAGGTTTTCTGGGGTCACTCTTAGTTAAATCTTTATTGCATGCTAACGATGTTTTAAACACTAATATAACTATATTTGTAATAATTCGGAATCAAAGTAAATATGCTTCTGTTTTTAAAGAGTTTTTAAATCGTGATGATTTGAGGCCAATTATCTGCGATTTTGAAATTGATGATGTTAGTATTAATGAGTCAATTGACTATATTATACATACAGCATCTATTACTACATCTAAAATAATTATAGAAAAGCCAGTTGATGTCATTATGACATCATTGAATGGAACAAAGAAGTTACTTGATTTGGCCAGAAAAAATAAGGGATGCAAATTTCTTTATCTCTCGTCTATGGAAATGTACGGAAACGTAAATAGAGATGGATGGGTGAGTGAGAGGGATTTGGGTTATATAGATTTAGATAATATTCGTAATGTATATCCAGAATCAAAACGTTTATGTGAAATGTTATGTAAATCATATAAGCAACAATATAGTGTAAAAGTTTACGTTGCACGATTAGCTCAAACTTTTGGCGCGGGCGTGTCAAAGTCAGATAATCGTATATTTGCTCAGTTTGCGAGATCCGTAATTAATAAAAGCAATATCGTACTTCATACTGAGGGAAAATCCGAGGGAAATTATGTCTATTCCGTGGATGCAGTTGGGGCTTTATTTTTACTTTTACAAAAAGGGTTAAATGGCGAATCTTATAATGTTGTCAATGAAAAAAACCATATGACAATTTACGAAATGGCACAACTGGTGGCAACAGAAGTTTCTCCAACGCCATTAAAAGTTATTATTGATATACCATCAAGCCAGCAGACATTAGGATATGCTCCGGATGTTAGGTTGAAACTCAGTAGTAAAAAGTTAGAGAAGCTTGGGTGGAAAATAGGGTATAATTTAACAGATTCTTACCAAAGACTAATTACTTCTTATATGTGTCAAAATAATCGTTGATAGAGTTTTTATTGTTTTTTTACTATTTGCATAAAGATTGAGATGGAAAAATATGAGGGACAATCAACTATTATTGAGTGTTGTTATTCCGGTCTATAATAATACTCAACATGAATTGACGAGATGCTTTAATAGCATTCTGAATCAGACAGTAGACAATTATGAAGTTATAGTGGTAGATGATGGCAGCTGTCATACCTGTGCTTCCTTCTTAGATACATTTTCTTTAACCAATAGTAAATTTAAAATATTTCATCAACAGAATTCGGGAGTATCAACAGCAAGAAATAATGGGGTAAAACTTTGTCAGGGGAAATACATTACCTTTGTAGATGCAGATGACGTAATAACATCGCATTTTTTTTCTGATGTTTACAGTATTTTATCAAGAAGTATTCTCTCAATTGATATTATATATGGATATGTTTTGTATTTATCTAAAGATGAAATAAGGACGCTCCCCTCTAAAATGTCGGCCAATAATCCTCTTTTTAAAGTGGAGACGCTAGATGATACAAAGTTAGATGAACTATATATACATATGATAGATTTAAGTAAGAGTTATTTTCGGCAGGACTCTAGTTATGTCAGCCGGGGACCCGTTGCTAAAGTAGTAAAAAAATCTTTATTTATGCAGGTTCCTTTTCAAAAAGATATTAGTCAAGGCGAAGATACCCTATGGAATCTACAATTGTTACTAAAAAAGCCCCTATGCGTATATGCTCATAGTTTGTGGTATTTGTATGTTGAAAATTATAATTCGGCGTCAAAAAAATATAATGATGAAAAAGTAATAGAATTTGAGAAATTTTTAAGAGCATTATGGCCATTGACTGAAAGTGACGAAAGTAAAGTTAGTTTTTTAAGAAAAACAATAGAAGGAATATGGCAATGGACAAGAGCTTATTGTACTTCTTCGGATAGTCACAAAAATTTAAATATCAATACAGAAAAAGAACCATGGAATTTAGCATTTAAATGGAAATACACAATTCATTTAGATTTGAAGAATATGGTGAAATTTCTATTGATTCAATTGCGGTTAGAGAAGATTATATTCCCTTTTATTATTAAATATAAACACTTTTACAAGAGAACTGGCAGGGGTTAGTTGAGGAGAATAAGTACAATTTATATAAATTGTTTTATGAAAGGATATTAGATGGCAATCAAGAAAAATATTATTTTTTTTATAATTGTTTTTTCTTTAATATTCAGTTACATTCCTGAATTATTACAAGCGAGTTTCTTAGCAGGCGCTTTGGCTCCTAAACTGACAATTTATCCACTGATTTTTGCCTTTGGATTTACAGTATTTTATCGAAAAAATTTTTCACTTTCTTTAGCGGAAAGGAAGACCTTAACAAAATTTTTTGCAGTCTATCTAGTGGTTATGTTGTTATCTCTTGTTTATGGATTAATAGAATATCCTTACTATAGTGTAATATTGCATGGGCCAGCTAATCAGATTGAAAAACTACCTAAAGTGTATTCGCTTTTAACTGAAAATGGCATATTTGTGACGAAGCAAGGTCTGTTTTCTGTATGGATGCTGGGACGTCCAATTAAAAACTTAGTCGTGGAAACATTTTGGACCTTTGGCTTATCTATCCTTGTTTATGCTTGGTATAAGAATGATTTTCGAAATGGTTTTCATGTTTTTTTAAAGGGGGTGTTTGCATCTGTAGTAGTTGTAGTTTTATATGGCTTTTTAGATATGACATATTTATCAGGCAGCAATATGGCAACAAATATATTAATGGTAATTAATCCCTTGGTTCATGATGTTAAGGCAGGCGGTACCTGGTGGCCACCACTTTTGTGGAATGGCCAGCTGCGTTCTATTTTTGCAGAACCTTCATATTATGGAATATTTGGGTCTTTTGCATTACCTTGGATATGGTATATCTATAGTACGGTAAAGAACACACGTAATCGATTAATTATTTGGGGAATAATGTATTTTTTTGTACTATTTCTATTTTTGACAAGATCCAGAACAGCAAACATGTTGATACTTGGAGAGTTTGCACTGCTCTTCTTTTTTATAATTATCGGCTTTTTGAAATCAAAAAAAACAACTTTTTTCGTTTTTTTGTGTGGTGTACTTGCATTTGGAACATCATTGGTTTTCTTTAATTATGGTATTGAGCAGTCATCCCAAAGCATGACTGCTGTTAGCTATATGAAAGACAATATTGGATCTCTAGCCAATATGGATCAACGGAGTAATCGCTCTCGTTATTCAATCATGATAGCCGATTTGAAAATTGGTTTGGATCATCCTTTCCTCGGTGTTGGACCTTCTTTACGCAATGCATATATTCCGAAATATTTACCTGACAAAGAACATTTAAGCAATGAAACCAAGGAATGGATTACAAATCAAAAAGAAAAAGGAATTTTGCGTTCCGGTTTCCCTGAGTTGGGGGAATATACAAGTCGGTTTGCTGAAACAGGAATTTTGGGGCTTCTTGTTTTTATGACTCCTCCATTCTACTTAATCTGGCGACTTATCCGTTTTATTAGAATGAACAAAAAAAATATGACAAGGGAATTTAATGTGGTGATATATTTCACAATCTCCTTTTTAGGCGTTTTGGCAGCTGGAATAGGAGATACTTTAAATATTTTCTATTCCTATTGGTTGTTACTTGGTTTAGGGTATGCATTATTACATCATATTACATCAGACCGATTAATGGGTTAATGTAAAGCTAAAATTTTATTAGTATATCTGAAAATTCTGTTGTAGTTATTCGTAATTTATATCCTCTTGCACTAAATCAGGAAAAATAAATATAGTTTTGTCAGTTAGTTAGATCTTTAGTAGAGTGTTTCGATAAAATAAATTTTGGGTTTTGCTCGATAGTTGTTAGCTGTTATATAAGTTATAGCATACACATAATAACAAAAGGATAGAATTTGGATTAGAAGCATCCTTGCGGAATTTTTTTTATTTTGATACAAATGTGGGATTTGAAATACTAAGTGTTGCTTTTCGTTGATTAATTTATAAGGGAGGCAACAATATCTGAGGTAAAACGTTAATTTTTTGATTTATTGAATTAGTAATAATTGAATAATCTTTTATTCTATAGATTGTTATTAGAAATGGGATTTATCTTTTATGATGGACAGAAAACAGACATCAAATAATTTCGAACATAAAAAATTACTTCTAATAGTGCCACATCAAGATGATGAAATTAATGTAATGGGCTCCTTGAGTGAAGAATTGTTACAAAAAGGATATGAAGTTTTTGTTGTTTATACGACAAATGGAGATTACGAATTTAAGGCAGAAACGCGGATCAAAGAAGGCCTTAATGCTCTTAAATCATTAGGTATATCTTCGAATCATGTATTTATTTTGGGGTATGGAGATATGCTTAATAATACATGTCACCCTCATATATTTTCTGCGATTGAACCTACCGTTTCTCCCTCAGGACATAGCGAAACATATGGTATTTCAACCAAATTGGATTATGTATTTATGCTTCATAACAAACATCATGCATATACAAGAAATAATTATTTAAAGGATCTAAAAGAAATTATTTTGCAAATAGAGCCAGATTTATTATTTGTTGTTGATTATGATGAGCATAGTGATCATCGTATGACTTCTCTTTCTTTTGATCGGGTAATGGGTGAAATTCTACACAGAAAAAACAATGCATATTTTCCTGTAGTGTATAAAGGATTTGCCTATAGTACTGCGTATAAAGCCATTGATGATTTTTATAATGTGAATTTGCTAGAGACGAGGGAAAATAAAAAAATAAGCGATTTGATAAATTGCTCAATTTATCAATGGTCAGAAAGAGTACGGTTTCCTGTCGCAAAATCACAAACTGGTCGTTTTTTGTGCAACAAAAATTTGTTTAAGGCTTTATGTTGCCATAAATCTCAAAATGTGGGTCTTAATGCCAAAAGAATTATTAATAGTGATAAGGTGTTTTGGGAACGGCGTACGGATAGCTTAGGGTATAAAGCGGTAGTTATAGCGAGTTCAAATCAGATAGATGCCCATTATGTAAATGATTTTATGTTATATAATACCAACGATATAGATTCTCATGAACCGGGATTAGAAAATTATTATTGGAAACCAGATGTAACTGATCCGGATAAAAGCATTACCTTTATTTGGCATAAAAAACAAAATATTCAACTGATTCGTTTGTTTAGTCAAATTAATACAGGTGGATGTATTAAAAAGGCAAAAGTTACTTTTGATGATGGATATGAGGTAGAAGTTGGACCTTTTAATGAAAGTGGGGCTCCCGTTGTTATTTCATTAGAGAAGATTCATTCTGTTAGTTACTGTAATATTAAAATATTAGAAGCTTTTGGTAATAAGGATTATGGTTGGGCTGAGTGTGAGTTTTTTGAATCACCAACTCCTGGAGAGTTACAACCATTCATTAAGATATTAATCAATGAGAATTTTGTTTATAACTACTGGGTTGCGCGGGACGTGTTGGTGATTCCATTATTTGTCTATAGCTTTCATATCGACGACAAAGTGATATATTCAATAGTAGAAGATTGTTATTCTGAAATTGTTGATAATCAATTGCTTATAGATAAACGAGATCAAAGAATTACTATTAGGGCAACGGCAGTTGGTTATCCTTCTATTTCAGATACAATAACGATTTATCGAAAGTCATCATATCAACTGCTCGTTTTGAAAGTAGCACAGCGTATTGAAAATTTTATTTTAACCGCCTGGTTACGCTGTCATAGGAAATTTTATCATCTACGTAAGAAATATGTTAATGATATTTAGATTTCAAGAAGTAAAGGTACATTTATGAATCAAAGAAAAGCGGGAATATTTCTTAGTTATCTTAATACACTTCTTCATGCAATCATGGGTTTTGTTTATGTACCCTTGTTATTGCATTATATAGGTGAAAGCCAGTATGGTTTGTATCAATTGGTTGGTTCATTGATTGCTTATTTTAGTATCATGGATTTTGGTTTAACTGTATCCGTTACAAGATTTTATTCCAAATATAAAGCCTTGAAAGAAGCTAAGAATATGGCTAATATTTTAGCCATTGCACTTCGAGGATACTTAAAGGTTACTGCATTTATTATTTTTATTGGTTTGGTTTGCTATAACTTTTTGGACCTCATTTTTTCTTATAGCATGACATTGACAGAAATTGAGGATGCAAAAAATATTTTTCTTTTATTGTTACTAAATATAGCAATCACCTTATCGACTATGATTTTTCGAGCCGTTATAAATTCCTATGAGAGGTTTGTGTTTTTAAAGGGGTTGGAAACACTACAACTAATTTTACAACCAATTCTTGTTATTCTTGTATTACAGAAATATCCAACGGCTTTTTCAGTTGCTCTTGTGCAAACTTCTTTAAATATTTTGTTAGTTCTTTTGCGTATTTATTATTGTTTTGCCAAGCTACATATTCGAATACACTTATATGCTTATGATAAAAAGGTTATAAAAGAATTTAGACGACTTTCGTCGAACGTTTTTATTGAATCAATTGTCGATCAAATATTCTGGAAAACTAATCAGATTATTCTGGGAATTATTAAGGGAACTTTATCGGTAGCCGTGTATTCGATAGCGTCTTTGATTTACATGAATTACATGGCATTATCTACGGCAATTTCAGGCGTTTATTTACCATATGTTACTGAGTTAATAAATAAAGATAAGAATATGAGAAAAGTGTCTGAATTATTCATCCAAATTGGACGGTGGCAGTATTATTTATTAGCCTTTGCATTATCTGGATTTATTATTTTTGGACGTCGCTTTATTATTATTTGGGCTGGTCCGAATTTCACAGAGGCTTATTGGATAACTTTGATTATTATTATTCCATTTACGATAGACCTTATTCAAAATATCGGGCTATCTATATTACAGGCAATGAATATGTATGCTTTTAGGGCACGGATGTATTGTGCTATAGGTATTATTAACCTTTGCCTTGCTATTCCTTTGGGATATAAATTTGGAGGCATCGGCTGTGCGGCAGCAACCGGTTTTACTATGTTTCTTGGTAATGGATTAGCAATGAATTGGTATTATTCAAAAGTAATTAAACTTGATATTACCTCATTTTGGCATCAGATAGGAAAAATATCTCTGGTGGTTATAGGATGCCTGATTCCTGGGTATCTAATAAATCTTTATGTATATCCAGATGGGGGAATCATAGTATTTGGCTTAAAGATTATCGGTTACACGATTGTATATGCCTTGGCAATTTATTTATTAGCTATGAATCCTGTGGAACGTGATAAGATTAAACAGATTTTTGGCAAAATTTAGTAAAGTATACTTTGTTTTTGTTTCTAATTTGAGGAGGCACTCAGATTGCAAATGTTATCCATAGTTGTACCTTGTTTTAATGAGGAAGCCATAATACCTATCTTTTACAGAACTGTTGAAAAAATCAGGAAACAGATTGATGCAGAGGTGGAGTATTGTTTTGTAGATGACGGAAGCAAGTATAAAACTCTTTCCATTTTGCGTGACCTGAATAAGAAATCTGATGCAGTACACTATATTTCCTTTTCCCGTAATTTTGGCAAGGAAGCAGCTCTGTACGCAGGACTTAAGATGGCGAAGGGGGATTATGTAGTAACCATGGATGTGGATTTGCAGGATCCCCCCTCTTTGTTGCCTGAAATGTGGGAAATAC
>OHAG01000928.1_pt1 | contig 21399 bp, 20 predicted proteins | sample 1577081 | NCBI WGS metagenome assembly OHAG01 (sample SAMEA3541513, study PRJEB24748) | human gut metagenome | biome: human gut; feature: human-associated habitat; material: faeces | place: China | collected 2012
ACGCATCTTCTTTTATGATACCTAAAAAAACTTACACACTTAACTTGACAAACCCTTTTTAAGCGGAATGTATATTATTCTCCACCTTTATATTTATGAAATGCTACCAGTGCTTCTACATATTTACATAACAAATCAAATTTCTTATAATCCTTACCTACCGCATTGATTTTAGAAATGATTTCACTTTTTTCCACAAACTCATTTACAAACTTATTTCGCCCTGCCTGATAGTAAATTGTGGGCTTCAGCATTTTTATTTCTAAAACAATGTCCTCATTTAAGTCTTCTTCTTTATTATTTACCTCACTTGCCGCTTTTTTTGCTTTATCGGCTCCTCTTACAGCGATTACATGATTTCGTATCGACATTACAGCAGATAAGAATTTGCGAATCTGATTGGTTTTTAGCGCAGGTTTATTTTTAATAAAAGTTAATGACTTTATGACCCTTTCCGCTTGGTCTACAATATCTTCTTCTTGATTTTCGATACCTACAGGTGTTCTTTCGCTCATAGTCGTCTCTCCTTCACTAGTTTTTCTGATTGTCACGCATATAGTAAATAGCCAGATGCAGGGCAGTCAGCAGCTCTTTCCGGTCTTTGTCTGCTTTTACCCAGTAATAGAGCTGTTCCAGTACGTCGCCGTAGATTTCCATTTGCCGTTCGTATTTTGCTTCATCTTTTTGCTTCTGCGGCTGCATACGGGCCAGGGTGTAGAGGAACCGGGCAAGGTTGATTTTATCGCCGCTGCGGTCGAGTTCTTCTACGAGGCCTTTCAGGCGGTAGAGCATGGTCTTGCCTACAGGCAAGGCGTCGCTGTGCGTGCCTTGGAGGTTAAAGGATTGTTGCAGGAATTGAAGCTTTTCCCGGCATACGCCCTGTTCAAAGGCGTCCCATTTGTGCACGTGATGGCATAGGAGCTCTGTGCCATCTTCGTTGGTATCCATGCCAAAGAGGGCGACAGCGTCCTTTTGGGGCGTCTTTTTGGCCATGTCTTCCAGTTCGCCTGTGATTTTGGCCATGCTATGGATGGGATAAGACGGCGAGAAGAAGGCAATGCCGGCGGAAAAGGTCAATTTTCCTTGTGTATAGACCCGGAAGGCTTCCCTCATGTCTACGGCCAGTTCTAGGATGTCATTCCAGGCACCGACAATGAAGACGTCATCGCCACCAGAGTAAATGATATGGGCGGCCCGGGGCTGGGCTTCTTTTTCCTGCCAAATGGAAAAAGGCTGCTGAAGATAGGTTCCCTGGCCTCTCAGTTCCCCTTTGGCAAGCTTATTGACGGCTGTCTTAAAGAAGAGAGATAAAGCCCGGGACAAATCGGAGTAGCGGGAAAGTGTGGCATAATGGCTACGATTTTTCTCTTCATCACTGATAAAGCCACTGATAAAGGCTGCACCCAGATTATCCACATCTGCCCGTAGGACGGCCAGTCGATGGATGCCCTTGCCTTCCGCGTCGGCGCTGAGGTCTGCGAGCTGAGAAAAATCCATAACCTGCCGTTGTTCATCGCGACATACATAATCGGCAACCCACAACCGCTGATTAACGAGTTCTCCCGTCACAGCTTTATTTTTCCCGTACAGGCGAAGAATATCATGTTTTTTTGCAAAGGCCGTCAATTCTTTCACCGGCACGACATAGACAGACGCCTTGTCGCCCCAATTGTAGATGGGCATGCCCGATGGCTCTTTGTAGTGAGTTTTCTTGGCAATGACAAAACATGTATCGACATAAGAGACGAGCATATGGCCCAAGCGATAGAGCCCGGCGCACATAGGGCACGCTTCTTGATCCATATCACTATCACCATAAGGTTCGAGGTCTGCCGTCGACGTATGACAAATAGCGCATTCCCGCGTAGCGTCATGAACTGCATTTATACCACTTCGTTCATCGAATAAGGCGCTCAACATTTCTGCGTCGTACCGTTGAATCTTGTCCTTTCCTACAGATTGGCTGGCCCGGGCAAAAACACTTCCTTGACTATCTGATTGCAAGAGCTCTGCTGCCGTACACGGAGCCATACCGGCTGCTAAATAGATACGTGTACCGACGTGTGACAAGAGCCAGGCATTGACAGCCTGTTGTTGCTTGGCGACACTGGCACGGGCTGCTTCTGTGTTGGGTAAAAGCGCATAAAAATGGCCACCACCACTATATAAGAGATTGATTCTTGAAAGGCCTGCATCCTGCAAGAGTCCGTCAATGATATTTTCCATGAGAATTTCCAAATAGAACGACCGGCCCCGCAAGGATTTCAAGGCCCCCTTCGTTGGAATGGTATAGATGAAATCCTGAATTCCTGACAGGTCACCTGAGACGAGGAGAAAGGCCTCTTCTTGGCGGAACTCCTTGTTTTTATCAAAGCAGGCTGACTTGTAATCCGCTCGTCCTTGGTCCGCAAAATATGCAGCCATACAGGTTGCTACAGCTGCTGTAACCTTGGAATGCATATATAAGGAAATATCTGCCAGCTCTCCTGTATTTGTACTAGACGGGACAAACGACGTGACATCCTCGTAAATCCGCAGTACTTCATTACAAGACATAAGCGGCAATGGCTTCCGTTGAAAATTCTCCTTCAGTATCTGCACTAATCGGGCATAAGTATCACTTGAAGCCTTGATAGATTCCTGCAATGGATAATTGAATCGATCTTCTTCATTAAGTCCACGCAAATGGTACTTACCGAATGGCGCCTGAGCACTGCCTCCGAACGCAGAAAACACAGAATAAAGAGGCATTTCCTTGTCAAATGTCCCTTCGCCACCTTCCTCCAGAGTTCGTCGATCCACACCAGATGCGATATTATCCGCTTCATAGACAATATACGCCAAATCATCCTTTTCTAACTTAGCTTTGTCCAATTCCCGTCCGTGATGATAGCGGACACACCGCAGCAATTCCCGGCCTGAGTCCGTATCACCAAGAAAAGGCTTCAAAAACTCCGCCCCCCTCTGGGAATGAGTCCCTGACAACTGATTGGCACGATACACTAATTTCCCTATATCATGCAACAGTGCTGCCTTAGCTAATACACGTTGATCACCTTGTGTCATATAACTCCTCCTAACTATAACAAGGTCTTATATTTTTCTATACTGTAACAATAACAATTCTTGATGCAAAGCTGGATTCCTGCTTTTTTGACGTTAAAAATACTAGGCAGGCTCACTTATATCATTTTACTATTATTTATTTCTATTGTAACAAAGAAAAGAGACAGATGCCTGTCCCAGCAAAAATTTCATCGTCATTTAAACGAAAACGCTCCTGGAAGAAGGAGCATTTTTGTCGTACGTACTATGCTTTCGATTTTCCGTCCCCTTAAGGGGCGCAATACCCCTGTGCGGGTATTGCGGTTCATGCGGCCGCAGAAAGGCCGCATGAAGGAGGACAATGTTTAGAAACATAAAATATATTTGAAGCCGAAATAGCAAAAGAAAAAAGTTAGTTTCCGTCCCCTTGCGGGGCTAATGTTTAGAAACTATAAGGCAGTAATAAACAAAGAGCCTGGGCAATTAGAATTGTTTCCGTCCCCTCGCGGGGATGATGTTTAGAAACAAAGATAAAGCTCAAGGAGTGCCGCGAGAAGCTCGGGGGTTTCCGTCCCCTTGCGAGGATAAGTTTTAGAAACCACTCTGAAAAAATGACTTATGTAGCACGGTATCTTACTATCAAGTTTCCGTCCCCTTGCGAGGATAAGTTTTAGAAACGACACAACGGAAAGCATGAGCTATATATATTATGCAAGCAAGGAGTTTCCGTCCCCTTACGAGGATAAGTTTTAGAAACTTTCATAGAGACGAAAAAAACAATTTATTAGACATTATTATAGGGTTTCCGTCCCCTTGCGAGGATAAGTTTTAGAAACAGCTCTTGCAACCGCAAACGACGCTCAAAACGCCTTAATATTGTTTCCGTCCCCTTACGAGAATAAGTTTTAGAATCTGGATGATAAATTTTACTGGATCAAACTACGCACGGACTTCTTCGAGTTTCCGTCCCCTTGCGAGGATAAGTTTTAGAAACTTTAGCAATCGAGGACGCGCTTTACATCCTGTTGTCTTTTTAGTTTCCGTCCCCTCGCCGGGATGATGTTTAGAAACGTGCCGGAAGTATGAACATATTTGAAGCCGAAAGAGCCAAAGTTTCCGTCCCCTCGCCGGGATGATGTTTAGAAACCTGGTGGTTTAACGAACGGGTTATCCGTGAAGCTATAGTTTCCGTCCCCTCGCGGGGATGATGTTTAGAAACTGGCAGCGTAGAAGTCTAGGACTCTATCTATTGTATTAGATGTGTTTCCGTCCCCTCGCGGGGATGATGTTTAGAAACTTTTCCGTTTGCCAATGAAGAAATGGTATTAACCCCAGTAAATGGGTTTCCGTCCCCTCGCGGGGATGATGTTTAGAAACTTTATAGATGGTTACGGAGAAATTGAAAAATACTTGTTTAACGTTTCCGTCCCCTCGCGGGGATGATGTTTAGAAACAAAGGAGTGTGATTCATGAAAACTTTCAAGCGCGACGGTCAGTTTCCGTCCCCTCGCGGGGATGATGTTTAGAAACTCAATCTATCACGGCGAACAAAAAAACCGCGGGTTTCCGTCCCCTCGCGGGGATGATGTTTAGAAACTGGTTGAAGCCTTTGCCGATGATACAGATTTTCCACAGGACGACAGTTTCCGTCCCCTCGCGGGGATGATGTTTAGAAACCGAAAACCTTATCGAGGAGAGCGAACGTAACCCGTGGAAGTTTCCGTCCCCTCGCGGGGATGATGTTTAGAAACCCCTATCTCCTGGAACCCGCATTCTCATGCGGTTCAAAAGGCCATTATCGGCGCTGATGAAAAAATCTGTCATGACAGCACTTTAATTTGTTAAGAAAGCGCTCACGAAGCCAGTGTTTATGCGGGCCGGCGCTGTTTTTGCGTTTTCTGGCACACCACTACGTATAGTATATCTATAGTTCCAGCTTTTTTCAAGCCTTTGTGTTATGAACCTTGTGTATGGTGTAGCATTTCTTCCTATAACATATATGCCTCCTCCAAGTATAGGTAGGTATTAGGGATGTATCATTCCAATCGTCTGCGTACAGCTAATGGCACGTCTTCTTCGTCTACGACGCGGCGTACGGTCGTTTGTTTTTCTTCTGCGTTTTTGATAATGGCCAGGCACGGATCGCAGAACGTACGGCTGCCGTGATGATTCAACTCGTTAGTAAAAAGCTTGCCGCACAGGTCACACGTGTGGTCTTCCAGCCATTGACGGCACGTGTGGCAATAGTGGTGCTCTTTCAGCGTTTCCAGTTTTAGGAAGATTTTTTGGCAGCGCTCGCAGGTATGAGCCGGGACGAGATCCTTGCGCAGGAGAAAGGCCGGTTCCAAGGGGTTGCTGACGCCTTGGAAGCTGTCTTCCAGCGGCACGTCGGGACACGCTTCTTCGATGGCCATGATGATGCTGGCAAATCCTTTGCTGCTCATGTCCGGATGGAACCAGTTTTGCGGGATAGCGTCTTTTTCTTTTAGAGCAGGCCATTGCTCCCGGATGGTCTGGGGGCTGACGAAGTAGTACTCTCTGTCGGCGCCGGTGATTTTGAGGCGGCTCGCAGTACATTCGTCAATAAGGTAGGCTTTTATATCGCCAGGCCCCCAGTGTCTCAAGGCCCAGATATCAATTTTGCGAAAGCCGTCACGCTTGACGAAGGCGAACAGACTGTCATCGTCAGCAGGGATGACGCCGGTCTTTTGAATGTCCTCTTGCAGATGCCGGATGACTGCTTTCTTGGCATCATTCCGTACGGTCCAGCTAAGCAGGACGACGGCAAAGACGATGACGCCAGCCATGGCAGCGCGGTTGGGCATGGCGGCGTAAAAGAGGGCGCCAAAGCCAACGATCAGCATGGCATGCCGCAAAAGGATGAGCAGGAAATAGTAGACGATTTGAACAATCAAAAGGGCTGTGCCCAAGACGACCATGACCAGCGTACCGGCGATGGAAAGGGCCAGGAACAGGACGAGCAAGGCGATAATGGCGACGATGATAAAGAGGATGTACGACATAAACGGCTCACTTCCCTTCCCTAAACAATTCTTCTGCCTGCTGCAGACCGCAGACGCCACACCGCTTACAAGGAAACATGGATGCTCCCGTCCTTATTGAATTGCGGTTCATCTATAGCGTAAATAACACGGCCCTTCTGCTCCAGCTCAGCGGCCGCATCAGGCCGGAGGACACTCCGTTCCCGCGGCGTGCTTTGGGCCTTAACGGCGACCCACTGGTCTTCCTGATCCTTAAAGAAGAGGTCCAGCGTCAAATAGAAATGGCCTTTATCGTATCCGGAAATGGCAAATTCGCCACCGGCGTAGGTATAGCCTTGTTCTAGTTCTTCCTTGATAATGATCTGGTCAATCTTTTCCTCGCACGCCCGGGCAATCTGGTCCAGGGATTTTTCAAAAAACGGTGCCGTCAACTCTTCAATAAAACGGCTGAAGCGGTCAATCATCTTTTCTTCGCTCATGGCAATCTCCTTTCTGGCCTCAGACGGTCAATTGCAATGTATCTTCCATGTCCTTCGTAATATCGGCTTCCTGGTTTTCAAATTTACAACGGATATGGGCCGGCACTTCGCTGGCGTCTACCTTGCGGGTCGTCGTTTCTTCAATCCATTTGCCGTCTTCCTTATAATACAGGCGGTGCATGATCCCCGCCATGCGGCTGACCCCTTCGACGATGAGGTCGCCTACGATGACGGCTGCATAGGGCACGTTGGGCTTGACCTTGGCCCAGGCGCTCTTGAGCTTGGGGATGAAATCTGTCAGCCAATCGAGGATGCCCTTCCAATTGGCTACGACGAGAACGCTGCCGATTAAAATACCGAGACCTACTAATGCAGGAATCATAGAACGTACACTTCCTTTCTAATGAGTTTGCTTATCTTCAGGCTGCACTTGCTGCCGTACATACGCTTCTGAGACGACGCGTTTTTCTGTCGTCACTGCCTGTCCCGCGTTGGCTGCCTTACCGTCCCGGATATGGCCGAGCATTTCCTCTACATAGGCCTGGGAAACCAGGCTGTCACCGTGCCTGGCTGCCTTGAAGGCCGCCAGGAGGACGGCGTTGGCAATGTCGCTGCCGGTAAGCGCTGCGTATTGGCCGGCCAAATACGCGCAATCCAGGTCGTTAGGCATTTCTTTGGGAATATAGCGCTGCCAGAGGCGGAAGCGGCAGTCGTAGTCAGGCAGTTCAAATTTGATGTGCAGAGAAATACGGCGCATAAAGGCCGGATCAAAATTTTCGATGAAATTGGTCGCAAAGAGAATAAAGTCCTCGTACTCATTGAGGAGCATGAGCAAAACCGAGCGCGTCTGGTTGACGCTTACATCGGTGGCGCTGGTCATGTCCGTCACACGCCGGCTGAGAATGGCGTCGGCTTCGTCAAAGAAGAGGATGCTCCCCGTTTCCTTGGCCGCATTAAAAGCCTTGCGAATGTTTTTAGGCGTTTCGCCCACGTATTTCGACTCGATGTCGGCGTAGTTCACGATCAGAATAGGCCGCCGGAGGTAGCTGGCAATGGCATGGGCCGCCATGGTCTTGCCCGTCCCCGACGGGCCGTAGAGGTTGATGCCCAAGCGCTTTGAATAGGGATGGGTCTTGGCCAGGCCCCAGTCTTCAAAGACGTGCTTGCTATTGGCGGCATAAGCGGCTATATCGAGAATCTGCTCGCGCACACGCGCAGGCAGAATCAGATCGTCCATAGTATACTTCGGCGTTTCCGGTACAAAGACGATCCCCTCTTTTGCAGGCTTTACGGCCCCTTTTGTTGCTTCATTTTCCTCTACGCGTCTGCCAATCCCCATCTCTTTTACTGCACCATCCTTTTCCACGACAAATCCCATCTATATTACTAACTATAGCGTATTGTCTTGCACTTAGCAACAACATATCACGTTCAGACAGGCCCTGCAGCTCATCCTTTATAGTATAACAAGGCAGACAGACAAAGGGCTGTCCGGGCAGACGGATTGTTTCTGAGAGCCAGAGGCGTGCGAAACGGCCAGGATTTTATTATTATAAATAATCTGTCCCTTGTTTTCTCCCTTAATTTATGGTATCTTTTAAGGCATAAGGAGTGATCACGGATGCATACAATAACCGATACCAGCCTCATTTCTCAAACCTGGGATAACGAGGTGTTGGCCTATGTGGCCGCTATTTATAAGGAAGCAGGCAAGACTGAGCTCTATGTCCAGCACCATGGCGATGCCTTGGAAAAGCTCGTACCACCGGCACGTTTACAAAGCACCGTAGCGTCGGAGTCTCTGGCAGGGCTGACGACGACAAACAGCCGGGTTCTCCATTTGGTTACCGGACAAATAGAGCCGCGCAATCTGGATGAACGGGAATTGATGGGCTACTACGCCGTTATCCCGCTGATGACGCAGGACCTGCCCGGCTGGCGTATTTCTAAAAAATACATAGTAAACCTCCATAAGGCTCTCTATAGCTACACGCACAATCCCGTCGCCGGACTGACGAAAACGGGACTGCATGCCATTACAGATACGGCAGGCGCAGAGATTTTCCTCCCCGTTACGCCTTACGAAACGCCAAAAGCATTAGACGATTTGTGCGCAGCCTACACGGCAGTAAATGGCCAGGTCAATCCGCTCGTCGCCATCAGTGCCTTTCTCTGCGATTTTCTTTCTATCCATCCCTTTGATGATGGCAACGGCCGCGTGAGCCGTCTCTTGCTTTCCCGTCTCCTCTGGGATCAGGGCTTCTGCGTAGGCAAATACATTTCCCTGGAGGAAAAGCTCCGGCAAACGCAGGCAGAACACGACGCGGCCCTGCGCCAGGCCCAGCAAGGCTGGCACGAAGGCACGAATGACATGACGCCTTATGTAAAATACATGCTCCATACGCTCCTTTCCGCCTACGAAGACCTCAACGCCCGTTGCGCCACTATGGGAGAAAAACTTCCGGCCATCGAAACGATCCGCAGCGCCGTCGCCCAGCGCCAAGGCGATTTCAAAAAGCGGGACATTATGGAAATGTGTCCCGCCCTCAGCCTCAGCACCGTAGAAGGCGCCCTGCGCGAGCTCGTACGGACAGGTGAAATCGAACGCTATGGCGTGGGGAGAGCCATTACCTATCGGAAAACTATGTAAATAAAATTTAGACTAAAAAACGGCCCAGGCCGCACAGGAGATCTGTGCAGTCCGGGCCTTTTGTATTAACTGATTTTTTTGTACCAGCGCCAAGGGAACAAAAATCACCTATTTCCCTGTGTCACCTGCAATTGATAGGTGCTGCATGACCATTCAGAATAGTTATTCTTTTTCTAGGTTTTCTGCGTAGGGAAATGTGTGTGTTACATAAGCGGCCATAGGAAACATAAAATCTAATTCAATCGAATCGGCTGTGACAAAGCTTGAACGGTCTACCAGCTCTTCTAAGGCAGCCAAAAATATTTTTAGCTGCGCCATCCCCTCCCAGCGTTTCCGTTGATTCCAAACAGAACGGACAGTTCCCCAGCTTAAGCGGCGTTGCAGCTCTACATCACTCCAGGCTTCAATTTCACCGGTGTTGTCAGTTAAAGTAATACCATTAGAAAAAAAGGTATCGAGTTTTGCCAGGCTGGCAACAACGCAGTTTGCTTCCTTTACGTTGCAACGGTGCGTATAGATGTTAATATCCGGAAGCATGGCTATTTTTTCACGGTTTTCGTGAGAATTTCCCTTGATTTTTTGTATCTCCTTTTCTTTATTCCATACAGAATGACGGATAATCACCTGTTCGATATTTTTTCCCTCTCTGTCATCAGCATAGACACTCCATGCTATTTCTGCGCAGTTTGGATAATACAAAACGCACTGAAAAATTACTTCACACATGAGTTCGTCTTTGCCTTGGATATATAGGTATTCTGGTTCTCTAACATAATATTCGGCAACAGTCTCTAGCTGCAACATCCGCAGCGGGATAATCGGTTTGGAAACAATGTGAACCTTAGCAATATTTCCTTGCTCACGTGCTTCAAAGTACTCCTTGATGTGGATCATATACATCCGTCCCTTTCATGCTCTGTCAGTTATGCCAGCTAATTTTATGCTACGGTTGCTGCTACGCTCTTTTCACCTGTTGATTGTATTGTAGCATACAGTAGCGTCCGCATCCCATCGCATTTTCCTATATGCCGCATCGTTTCCGGCAACGAAAAAAGCAGCCTGAGCTACACATACCTGGTGTGCAGTTCAGGCTGTTGGCCTTTATGTTATCGGACGATGCCACGTTTTTGTTCTACCATCGTGATAAGGTCAGAAAGCCATTCGCTGATGAGCGGCAAGTCGAGGTCGATGACCTGGGTAACGATATACAGAATAATGGCGAATATCAGCGTGGAGCCGAGGGCTGCGCCGACGCCTCTAATGATTCCCGCCAGGAGATTATAGACGATAAACCGTTTCCAGTCGTTCCGCAACAGCAGGATATCGCGTAATACATCAATGAGGTCATTCATCTCATTGGTCGTCGCTTGGAGCCGGCTTTGCAGGTCTTCTAAAGGGGAAGGCTCTATCTTTTTCTCTGTCTTTCCAAACCATAAAAATTTCATTATCGATCCGTCCTTTTTGATCCGGGTCACCTGTGTCAGCCAGATTACTGCTGCCGGTATGACAGGCTACTACGCGTTTCGTCCCTTTCATTATATCATATTGTAGCGTTATAAATAAGTAGCACAAAAAACGGCCGTACCCGCACAATTTCCGTGTGCTGGTACGGCCGTCAGGCTTTCCTTCTATTTCGGGTCTGCTTCGTGAAGGGAAACCCATCCTTCTAATCTCACAGCTTTTTCCCAATGATTTCCCGTGTCATCAGGTTCTTTGCGCCACATTTCCTTATACATATATACCATGATAGGAAAGCCTTCTTGCTCATTTAAGGCAAAGATTTCTTTTGCCCGTGCTTCATCGGTTGTGATGAATGCAATACGGCTTCTTTGTCTTATTCTTGTAAAAAGCTCCTTGCATATATCCGTTACGGATGCTTCAGGTGTTCTATGCAAAAGGTCCTGTTCCAGGTCAAAGATGCCCAGGGGATCCGCAAATGTTCTTGCCGCACTTGCCGCCCTTTCTGCCTCTATATCCGCAAGGTTAATCCTTCTGTCGCCAGCCTTGCCAGTAGCAGGAGAATGGGCCGTTCTTCTTTCTTCTATTCTATTTTTGGCTAGTACGGCTGCAAACGCAATCGGGATTTCTTGATGATCGTATTCGCGACTTACGTTGTCAACGGATTCAAGGAGCTCTTCCTCACGCTGTGCCATATCTTTATTTTCCTCAGTGAAAAAGGAGTCGAATGCTGCGCCGAACGTTTCAAGGAAATCCCCTTGTTTTGCTTCTGCCTTTTCACGCATAGCATGGAACGCGCGCTTGGAAGGTTCGCTTAGTATCTCTTGTGCATACTTCAACGTATGGCAGGCCAGGTCATTTTGCAGGTTCTGCATATTGACTACAGCATGCCAAAGGGCCGGTTCGTTTTCTTTGCCCGTTTCTTTTATTTTTTCCAAGCGGGTGTACATTTCTCCTGCGCTGCGGGAAGCAAGAGGCCGGGCTAGCTGGTTTAGGACAATATCCGGCACAATGAACTTATTTTTCTGGTCTTCCATGGCCTTTAGGATGGGGGATTTTTCCATCGCTCCGGATGCTTCGTCATAGGCGCTCATAAACAGGTATGGCTTAGACAGGACGGCCTCATCTAAAAAAATTAAATGCCCTTTAGTGACTGCCCGGTCATACTGATTCTTTATCGTGAGATTGTCCGGATAAAGCCCCAGGTTTTCCAGGATAAACTTTTTTGTTTCAGCTGCATCATTGTGATTATATCCCAATAAGGATTTAATATTTTCTTCCTTTAAAGTGCTGATGAATGCCTGGTAACGATCTGTCACATAGGCTTTGTAAAGAGCTTCGCTGCCCCAATCGCAGAGTACCTTCGTGACCAAATTCCGGTCATTTGGGAAACAAAGAAACCAGTCCGTAAGAAACGACTGATCTTCCAGATACGAAAACCAGGCCGGCTGATTGCTGTCATGACTACATAAGATGGGCAAGATCTCCTTTTTCAAGCGCTCCAGCCCATGGTCTGCTTCTTTTACGGCTTGATCAAAAAGGCCACACACGGCAATATATTGTGAATCACTCATTTCCGTACGGCCTTGTTCCCAATCAGACAGGGTTTCCCTGGCTATGCCTGCGAAATTGCTAAAATCGGCTTCGCTTATGCCAAGATTCATCCGTATTTCTTTCAGGGACGCTTGCATCACCTTGATGATGTGTTGCCTTTTTCCCTTGTAAAAATCAGCATCTTCGTGGAACAAGCTAAGCAACGCCTTGTATGTGCGTGTATACGCTGGGCCATGACCGTCTTTTAAGGCAGGCTTGCCTTCTTTCGTTTCTACATCTGTTGTACCGTATTCCATTTTTTCCTCCTTCGTGGGTAAACGTCTGACTTCTGCTACAGCTTAGATTTTTTAGTTGATTCTGTATCTAAAAAGCATTCCTCATGATGCTGGTGCCTTTCACCGACCTTGCCAATATTCTATATCTGTCACCAATATTTCAATTGTTTCTTTGCGAGGGGACGGCAGTAGCATACTTGTCCATCGACAATCCGTTTTTCCAAGTTGCCTTTAGCATATTCTCTGGCGACAAATTGTTTTTCTTCTCTAGCGCAGTCCCAGGAGTTGCAGATAATCCGGTCGATGGTCATGAAAGAGTGCATGGCTGCGCGGGCTTCCAGATACGTTTTGACCAGGCTGCCGTCACCGATGATTTCGATGTCTTCCCGGACCGCTTCTTCTAAGCAGGCGATGATGTCGCGGTGGTAGTCGCGGGTGACAACATTTTTGAGGACTAGCACGTAGACGACGAGGCAGATGACAAAGCCCAGGTTGCTTGGGTAGGCAAAGATATTGGCGATGACATAGGGAATGGTGACCAGTGGATAGCGAACGGCGATGATCAGGCAATTGACGATTGCGCCCACCATGCTTGCAAAGAAGAGAGTAATCATGACGAATGCCGGTGATTGAATATGCAAAGCAAAAACGGCAATAAAGGAAATGACGGCCACGATGATGATGGCCTTGATGATCCAGATAGTTGTTACTAACATACACATGCACTCCTTTTCGCTTTTTTATAGTTTAACAAAGCAGGCAGACAAACGGTTGTCCCGTTAAAAACAAATTGTAGTAAACCACTTGCTAGTAAAGGCCAGGCTACCCGGTGCCTGGCCTTTTGTGATCACTTACTTATGGCTTGTGTGCCGTACTTTCCGGCCTCTTTTTTTTGCGTCCTGGCGGATGCGGTCCAGTTTGCTGTCTACGGCTTCGCTGAGGCAGTAGTCGGCATCGGCGTAACGCATGGCCGTGACGACGTCGTTCATGACTTCGAAGTTGAGATCTGTGCCTGCTTCGTCGGCTAGATAATCTACGGCGCGGTCGGCGTCGATGCCGTATTGGCTGGCCGTTTCTACGGCGTCCATGTTAGCGCCGAGGAAGATGAATTCCCAGCCTTGTTTTTTCTGGGCTTCAATCATGTGTTTTACCTGTTTCGTCGTAAATTCGCGGCTCGCGTTTTCCAGGCCGTCCGTGATGATGACGAAGAGGACCTTTTCAGCGCGGTAATCCGGGGCGGTCATTTCCTGGACCTGGCTGATTTTGCGGATGGTTTTACCCATAGCGTCGAGGAGGGCTGTGCAGCCGCGAACGTAATAGTCTTTGTCCGTAAGCGGGGCAACGGCTTGAAGATTGATGCGGTCGTGAAGCACTTCGTAATCGTTATCGAAGAGGACCGTCGTCAAGGTACATTCGCCGTCTAAGGCTTTTTGTTTCTGGAGAAAGCCATTGTAGCCACCTAAGGTGTCTGATTCCAGACCTGCCATGGAGCCGCTGCGATCGAGGATAAATACGAGTTCTGTCAAATTCTTTTTCATAAAAAAGACCTCCTTTTTGATGTATCCTTGCTTCTTGTTACTTACAGGATACGCCAAAGGGGAGGTCTTGTGGTCGCCTTCAAAGCGACATTGCTCAGCTGGCGCCGAGGAGGGGCTGGTCGTAGTAGAACAGGACCTTGTTGATATCGTAAATATCGTAGTAGCCCGTGGAGATAAAATACTGGACGATGACGTCGAATTTCTGGCTCCGCGAGAGGGTGTAGCCTGCCCGGGCCAAGAGGTCATCTGTTTCGTCGAGGTTCAGCTCTAAGGCAATGGCCAGGGCCAGGATGGTGCGCTTGCTCGGCAGGTAGCCCTTGCCCGTGCGGATTTTGGAGAAGAGCCGCCTGTCGATATTGGCCCGCTTGTATACTTCTGCATCGGTCATGCCCTTGGCGTCGATGAGGCGCAGGAGGGTCGTGTTGAAGGGTTCATCGAGGTCGGAAATCATATGTTCCAAGTCGCCTAAGCGGGGCTTTGCCGGTTTGCGGCGATACGATACCCGAGGTGCCTGGGCGATTTCTTCTGCGTCTGCTTCGTGCGGGGGAATCAGATCATAAAGCACGTCTGCCTCGTAAGAGATTTTGTCCGTTCCTTCATAATAGCCGGCGACGTAGCGCTGGACCGGTTCGAGCAGTTCTTCCCGTACGGTGTAGGCTGTACGGTCGTACATGACGAGCTGCACGTCCAGGTCGTCATGGTCTTTGAGGAAATCCCGGATGGCCGTGACGGCAATGTCCAGGGCTTCTGCCTTAGGATAGCCGAAGATGCCGCTGGAAATGAGGGGAAAGGCAATGCTGTGGCATTTATTTTCCCAAGCCAGATCCAGAGCTGACAAATAGGCCGAACGCAGGAGCTGGGCGCATTGTGCTGCCTGGCCGGGGCTATAGACCGGGCCGACAGTGTGAATAATGTACTTGGCTGGCAAGGCAAAGGCCGGTGTAATGACGGCATCCCCTGTCTGTACTGGTGCCATAGAATCACAGGCATGCTGCAATTCCAAAGGACCTGCCTTGTGGAATATAGCGCCGCATACGCCGCCGCCCATGGCCAGTTGGGAGTTGGCCGCGTTGACAATGGCATCGACAGACAATTCTGTAATGTCTCCTGCCACAATAGAAAACGGCATGGTATCATCTCCTTTTGTATTGGATCAGAGCCACGTGCTCTGTCTTAGTCAAGCTGTATGGTTTCTAAATCATCGGGCACATAGAGGTGGCCCTCTATACTGTTTCCCTTCAGCCGTATAGAGGGCCTTGCGTTCCTGCAGGTGGCTGTCTTCCGTATGGTAGAGAATGACGTTGGCCGCGCCGAGGGAGGCTGCCAGCTCACAGGCGTCTTTGACGGTAGAGTGGTGTTTTTCATAGGGATGGAACATGTCAGCCTCGCCGTAGAGGCAAAAGGCTTCGTGCAGGAGCCACGTGCAGCCTTTTGCATAGCGTTCTTCGCACGGATTGTACGGTTCATCGCCGCAGCAGACGAGGCATTTCCCAGCTGTGAGGTCCAGGGCAAAGCCGTACTGCTTGGCCTTGGTGGACTGAATATCGAAGAAGGTCACGGCATGGCCGGCCAGTGTCTTCGTTTCCCCGTCGTGGACGGTAATGAGGTGGAGACGCTCGCCAATGAAATGGGCTTCCTTCGGCTGGAGCAGCTTTTGGGCCAAGTCCTGGAGAAGCACAATGACTTCATCGTGGCCGTAAATGCGGGCTTCACCGGTATATTGGCCACTTTTCATATACTGGCAGATCATGCGCATCATCCAGACGATGCCCAAGAGGTGATCGATATGGCGGTGCGTGACGATGATGTCGCGCATAGCCATCCAGTCGTAGCCGGCAGCGCGGAGCTGGCGCAGGACGCCGTTGCCGCCACCACCGTCGACGAGGATGCAGTGGTTCGCATCATCCTCCAAGACAAAGCATGTATTATAGCATTGCGTGACCAGAGCATTGCCGGTCCCTAACATGGTAAGTTTCATGGAAATAACGTCTCCTATCTGGCAAAGCGCACAACGTACGTCCCCAGGACCTGGCGGCACGGAATGTGGGCGGCCTCGGCTGGCGTAAACGGCGCATGGCTGTAGGTGTGTGCTGGTGCTTCCGGAATAGCCGGCAGAGTTTTGCCGATGCTTTCGCCATGGGCATCGTGGTCCGTGAAATGCCAGGCAAAGGAGCAGTCGCAAAATTCCTTATTGGCTGTAATCGTTTCGGCAGGCCGCAGCTCCGGTGTTTCGCCTAAGAAAAAGCAGCCGTCGTTATCCTTTTCGGCCGGACACGAACCGGCTACGCCGACGGCCGTAAAGGAAAGATCTAGGAAATCCGTCGTAAAGGTGACGGTCTTGCCGTGCCGCGTAAAGGGCACATTGTCCCAGTAGCCGATGTTCAGCCAGCCCCGTTTGCCGTCCTTTTCGACGGCTGTATTGAATTCGATGTAGCCTTTGCTGTCATCGCGGACTTCGGCGTTGAAGCGCACGACAGGGCGCAGGGATGTAAAGCCTGCCGGCAGAATGGCCCGCATGCGGTCCTGTTCGATGCCGTAGGCCATGACGTATTGTTCAATCTGCATGGTTTCCTCCTATGGATACGATATGCACAGCTGTGCCAAATTCCTGTAACAGGCGCACGAGGTCACCTGCCGCCAGCCAGACCGTGGCCGTATTGTCATTTGGGTGAACGCCGATCTTGTGCCCCAGGAAATCTTCGTCCAGGTAGAAATGGACGGCATGTTCCTCGTCATGAAGAAGTCCTAAGGGTGTGACGGCACCCGGCGTGAGGCCTAAGTACGCCTGGAGGTCGTCAGCCGAGGCAAAGGACAAGGCGCGCAGGCCATTTTCTTTACGGAAGGACTTCAAGTCGACCTTCTTCTCCCCTTTTACGGTGAGGAGATAATAGTTGCGTTTCTTGTCGTCGCGGACGAAGAGATTTTTCGCGTCCCATTCGGGATAAGGCAAAGGGACCGCTTTCAATTCTTCCATATTAAACACGGCCTGATGCTCTGTCACTTCGTAGGTTACGTCCTGCTCTGTGAGCCAGGCGTAGATTTCTTCTTTGTTCATAGGGCACCTCCTCTAATCTCCCTTAATTATAACAAGAAGGGATGTGCAGTACAAGAAAATCAAAAAAACGGACCCCTTAGGTTGTATCCTAAGAGGCCCGTCAGAAACAGGTCAGAGGGTTAGCGTTTGTCTTCTACACCGAGGATTTCACCGATAAACATCCAGTGCGGTTCCCATTCGCCTTTCGCGTTGACAGGATAGGCTTTCGGGTTTTCCTTATAGTAATCCTGTACGTCCTGGGCAATATCTTCTTTGGTAAACTGATGCTGATAAATTTTGCGGCAGAGGAAGGTCAGGTTAGCTTCCTTGTAGCCTACGCTGTCGCCCATAGCTACAGGCGTAAGGCCGGCGTTGACATCTTTTTCTTCGTTGCGCCCTGTATGGGAGCCCATATAGCCCAGGGCTTTCTTATAGGACGGATCGAAAAAGCTGACCGTAAAGGAGCCGTTCTGTTTTAAAAATTCCGTCGTATAACGGGCCGGATGGAGATAGACCGTAACGATAGCGCCACTCTTGCCGGGCCGCGTCCAAATTGTGCCCAAGCTGCCCCAGCCGATGGTGCAGCCGTCATGGGATTCTAACGAGCCGGCTGTAGCCAGAGCCCACTGGTTTTTAAAAAGATCAAAGACTTCATACTTTTTTGCTTCAAATGGTTCCATAGCAAATATCCCCCTTTTTTGTCTTCTTTTTCGTTCGTATCTATAATATACGAAATATAGCAGAATGTCCAGTACGTACTTAAAAGTACCTTACGTACCTTTACGTATCAGGGTGCAGGACAGGGTCGTCATCAAGACAGCGCCGCAGGATCCACTTCGTATTCTGAAAGGGATACGGTGCATTGTCCTTGCGAAAATATTCAATATCTACGACCGTAACGACTGCCTCATGATTATCCTGTCCCGTCGGGACGACGACTTCTTCACCAATATCGATGGTATCGTCATCGGTCAGGTAATAGTAGCTCGGGCCATTTTCGTTAAAGACGACACTGCAATAGATGTATTCACATTGGCGGCGCCGTGGCCGGTTATACGTCCATGGCGAAAGCATTTCCTGACGGCTGTAGAATTGGAGGAAATCCAGTAGGACCGATGCAAAGTCAGGAAAATCCTGTGGCAAACCGAGCTTGTCAAAGGAACCTTTGTGCACGACAGGCGAACGACGCTTGTAGACAATCGTAATGCTGTACTCTTTCTGTTCATATGGCATAGGCACGACATCAGACGGGTTTCCCTGCGTGTGGGCAAAGAGATAAGACGCATCGAAGCTATCCAACAGCGCCGGCACACCGCCTTCAATTTCATAGGTACTCGTTACTTTACAGTTCCGTGCAATTTGCCGCACGTGTTCGATTTTTTCCTTCTCCCGGTCGATGATCAGCCGTTCGGCATAATCCCAGTAGACGTAGTCGCCCAGCTCGTCCGCTATCTGATGGGATACGTCAATCTTCGAGTGGCGGTTGTACTCTAGTGTAATCCGTTCGATTTCATCGGCTTCGCATTCGCCATCAAAGGCAAAGAGCGTGTTGTCGTGCAGGGCTTCTCGTAAAAGGTTCGACAAATTTCGCTGGTCTTCAGCCTGATCCACACAGAGGGGGCCTTGAAAGATATACGTTTCCCCTGCCGTATTGGTCAGTTCCAGCACCCACGTGCCCACATCGAGAACCGTGTCTGTCTGTGAGGGATCAGCCTGGGAAAAATGGTCTATCAACGTTTCAAACAAAATCTGCAGGGCCTCGTTTTCAATGGTGTAGTTCTGGCGGCGCACCTTTTGATTTAACTCCCGTCCGTTACCAAAGGCATAGCCTGTCAGCCAGACCCGGCCCTTGGCATTGACCGTCACATGCTGCTCAATTTCTTCGAAGGGCTCCGGCATAGGACCATAGGACATCGTATTGGAAACGAGGCGCATGCGGCTCAAACGGCCTTGAAAGCGGTATACAGGTTCTGTTGTTAAGGCAGCCAGCCGTTCCAGTGCCAAGGCCAGCCACTCCCGGTTTTGCCGGGCCATAAGGGTCTTTTCATCACGAGCCCAGGCACTCCATAAGGAATAAATGGCTGTACCGATGAGTGTCACATCAGTTACGGCAGCCAGGCTCTTACGCAAAGCCTCCCGGTCTACCGCAGCCAAGGGTTGCCCCTGCGCTACGACAATGCGCCCGGCGTCGGCAAAGCCAAACGCAAGGCACGCGTCACTAAAAATGGCACTGCTGAGTTCCCAAAAGCTGCTGTCCTCATTTATAAATTTTTCCTGCCACGTTACAGCAAATTCGTGTATTTCTTTTCTATCGGCCATAGTGGGACCTGCTTTCTTAGGTAATACCATTCGTCATAAATAACGATTATTTATTATCATTATTATATCACAAATTTCACTAAAAAAGCGGCCCTGTCTGAAAAGACAAGACCGCATTACAGAAGATTTTTTCTGCCAGCCTACGGTGTATGACCGACACACTGCCCTGCTGCGTAGGCTTCCTCCATGGCCGGTGTACCCAGGACTTCTCCCTTTTTCCAGACATGGTCGCCGTAGATAATCTGGCGTACATGGGCGCCGAGGCTGGTCCAAATGGCAGCCAGATCATCGCCTACACGGAGGAGACCGCTTTTGCTGTCATGACCTGTGACGATGATATACACGTCCTTGCCGCCCAGGTCCTGCCATTTGGGCAACAGTCGGTCGATCATGACCTTCAGTGGGCCGCTCATGGTGAGGAAATACGTAGGCGACGCCAGGACCAATACCTGCGCCGCGCAGATTTTCGCCAATACGTCTGCCATGTCGTCAGACTGCACACATGCGCCTGTCTGAAAACAGGCGTAACAGGCGAGACAAGAGCGGATCTCCTTTTCCTGAAGATTGATTTTTTCTACGCTGTGTCCCTTTTCCCGGGCACCGCGGGCAAATTCATCGCATAAGAGGTCCGAATTCCCCTGCCGTCTGGGACTGCCGCTAATAATGAGTATCTGCATGTACATCCTCTCCTCAATACCAATCGTGTTTTTCCCGCCGGTCAAGCTTGGCAATCTGAGCCATTTCCCCGTCAGTCAGGGAAAAGTCGTAAAGCTGTGTATTGGCCAGGATATGGGCCGGGTTGCTGGAGCCGGGAATGACGACGATATGACGCTGCAAAAGCCAGCGCAAAATGACCTGGGCTACAGATTTCTCATGGGCCGCCGCAATGGCCGTAAGGACAGGATCGCTCAGGAGCTCTCCCTGATGGCCTCTGCCGCCTAACGGATACCAGCCTTCTACGGTAATGCCAAGTCCCAGGCCTTGGATGTACTGTACGACGTCTGTGTCCTGATAATACGGATGGATTTCGTTTTGGACAAGAGCCGGGACGGTGTCCACCCGTGGCAGGAAGTCTTGCAGTTCCTGAATGTAGAAGCAGGAAATCCCTAAAGAACGGATATAGCCCTTGGTGACGGCACGTTCCATGGCCTTGTATGCTTTTACGTCATCCCTGCCCGGATGATGTAAAAGCATAAGGTCGATATAGCCTATGTCTAATTTTTCTAATGCTTCAGCAATTGCCGCTTCAGGATCTGCATATTGGTTCGGATAGAGCTTCGTCGCTACGAAAATCTCTTCTCTTGGCACAGACGACGTGCGCACGGCCTGGCCCACTTCCCGTTCGTTACGGTACAGATTAGCTGTATCAATGAGGCGGACGCCCAGGTCTAAGGCGGCGTGCAGGGACTGAATGCAGGTACTGCCCAAAAGATTGTAGGCACCGATACCATGCGTCGGCATGGCGTAGCCGCTGTTGAGCTGCACCGTATGCGTTGAAAGATCAAACTGTGTCATACGTTATTCCTCCTTGCTATTTTCTAATGTCTTCTTATTATATAATAACACAAAACATTTTCTCTTATATCAAATATATATTATTAATTTGTAGTAATTACTTGAAGATAAAATAGAAATGAGTTATACTAAGAATGAGATAACTATACGCAATACGCATACACAGAGGGGAGGTGTACTACAATGGAAATCAGAGTCTTACGGTATTTCGTAGAAATTGCCAAAGAAGGCAACATGACTCGTGCGGCCAAAAACCTGCACGTATCCCAGTCTGCCCTCTCCAAGCAAATGAAAGAACTGGAAGATGAATTGGGACGTCCGCTCTTTACGCGAACCAAGTCGGGCCTGTCTTTGACAGAAGCAGGGGCTCTCCTGCACAAACGGGCTGAAGATATTTTGAATATGGTAGATAAGACGACAGATGAATTTGCATCCTTAGATACCGTAAGAGGGGGTAACATCCGGATTGGCTGCGCTGCACTGGTCAACAAAACTTGGACACTAAAATCTAAAAAATTAGAATCAGAAAT
>OHAG01000934.1_pt1 | contig 21329 bp, 17 predicted proteins | sample 1577081 | NCBI WGS metagenome assembly OHAG01 (sample SAMEA3541513, study PRJEB24748) | human gut metagenome | biome: human gut; feature: human-associated habitat; material: faeces | place: China | collected 2012
CCAAAACCGCTATACTATATATAGTTGTGTCAAAACGAGGAGGCGGGACGATGGAGCAGGAGCTGGAACGGCTGGAAGGCACGGTAGAGGACATCATCTACCTGAACGAGGACAACGGCTACACCGTGTTCGAGGTGTCGGGCGGCGGTGTCGTCACCGTTGTGTGCGGTGTGGTGGGAGAGCTCCACGCGGGCGAAAGCGTCGTCTGCCGGGGCAGGTACGAGAACCACGCTACCTATGGCCGACAGTTCCACGCACAGGAGTGCGAGACGGATATGCCCAAAGACCTCGAGGCCGTCTACGCCTTCCTCGCCAGCCGGTCGCTGCCCTACATCGGGGCTCGGACGGCGGATAAGATCATTGACAAATTCGGCGCGGCGGCGCTGGAAGTGATCGCCAACGACCCCGCCCAGCTCACCCTCATCCCGGGCATCTCGGCGGACAAGGCCGACCGCATCCAGCAGGAGTTCAAGCGGATGTTCGGAATGCGGGAGCTCATCGCCTATCTGGCGCAGTTCGAGATCAGCCCCCGCCGGGCGATGGAGGTCTTCCGCACCTTCGGGCCGGGGGCCATGCAGGCCATCCAGCAGAACCCCTACCTGCTCTGCGGGGAGCCGCTGCAGCTGGACTTCCGCCACGCCGACAGCATCGCCCAGTATTACCAGATGGCAGGGGACTGCGCCCAGCGGCTGGAAGCCGCCCTCCTGCGCACCCTGCGCCACAACGCAGGCAACGGCCACACCTGTCTGCCCCGGGCGCAGCTGCTGGAAACAGCGTCGAACTTCATCCACCAGCCCCCCGAAAAGCTGGCGGCGGCGCTGGACAGCTGCATCCAGACCGGGAAACTGGAGGTGCGGATGTTCGACGGCACACCGTATATTTATCTGCCGGATCTGCTGGCTGCAGAGCAGGACATCGCCGACCGTCTGGCCATGCTGACCAGGCGCGGGAAGCAGACGGCCCGAAACCTCGACAAGAACATCCAGATCCTGGAACTGGCGCAGGGCTTTGCTTACGCGCCGCTCCAAAAAGAAGCCATCCGCAAGGCCATGACCGAGAACTGCCTTGTCCTCACCGGCGGCCCCGGCACCGGCAAGACCACCACGGTCAACGCCATCCTGCAGCTGCTGGAGAACGAGGCCGAACGGGTAGCCCTCTGCGCTCCCACAGGCCGCGCCGCCAAGCGTCTGAGCGAGCTGACGGGCCGGAAAGCCTCCACCATCCACCGCCTGCTGGAAGTGGACTACACCGGCGGCGTGGTCAGCTTCATCCACAACGACAAGAACCTGCTCAAGTGCGACGTCGTCATCCTCGACGAGATGAGTATGGTGGACGTCAAGCTGTTCCAGGCCCTCATTGCGGCACTGCGGTACAGCTGCCGTATTATTATGGTAGGCGACGCCGACCAGCTGCCCAGCGTCGGCCCGGGCAATATCCTCGGCGAGATCATCCGTTCCGGGTTGGTGCCGACGGTCTGCCTCAACGAGATATTCCGGCAGGCCGCTCAGAGCCTCATCGTGGAGAACGCCCACCACATCATCTCGGGCGAACCGCTGAAAAAGGGCGGAAAGACGGACGATTTCTTCTTCCTCGAAGCCGACGGCGATGTGGCCCAGAAACTGGTCTGCGACCTTGTGACCACCCGTCTGCCCCGCAGCTACCAGTTTGACCCGGTGAAGGATATTCAGGTGCTCTGCCCCACGAAGCTCGGCCCCACCGGCACCCAGGCCCTCAACGCGGAGCTGCAGGCCATGCTCAACCCGCCAAAGAAGGGCAAGCCGGAGCTGCAGAGCGCGGCCCGGGTCTTCCGGGTGGGGGACAAAGTGATGCAGGTGCGCAATAACTACGAGATCACGTGGCAGCGCATCGGCGGGGAACAGGGTGTGGGCGCCTACAACGGCGACATCGGCATCGTGGAGTCCATCGACGTGCGCAGCCGCTCCATGGTGGTGCGGATGGACGACCGGCGGCTGGTCTACCCGGCGGAGAACCTCAACGAGCTGGAAATTGCGTATGCCATCACGGTACACAAAAGCCAGGGCAGCGAGTTCCCGGCGGTCATCCTCCCAGCGGCACAGGTGCCGCCCCGCCTGTGCTACCGCAACCTCTTCTATACCGGCGTCACCCGCGGGCGAAAGCTCTGCATCGTGGTGGGCCGGCGGGACGTGGTGAACCGGATGATGTCCAACATCCGCCAGAACCTGCGCTACAGCGGCCTGGCCGCCCTGCTGGCGGAAGCTCTGCCACCAGAAAATTTGTCGGCAATATGATGCTTTATGTGCGCGAAAGCCTCTCCCTTTGGGAGAGGTGTCTGCGCAGCAGACGGAGAGGGCAAGCCCGGCAAGAAAGAGCCGCGGCGCAGCGATAGGCAGGCTCTTGGCCAGAGGGACGCTATCGCCGGCTCTACGATTCTCTGTCAGCGTCCTTGCCCTCTCAGGCGCTTCGCGCCAGCTCTCCCAAAGGGAGAGCCTTAGACAGAGGGAAGCTTTAGAGTTTAGATGTCTTTCTTTTTGGATACACCTGTGTTATACTATAATGTGTTTTGATGACCCGCGCCCGGAGATGGGCGATGGAAATAGAGAATGGGCAGCAGAGAAAGGAAATATCACGATTATGGCACAGAACGACATCGGTATCGATCTTGGTACGACGACCATCATCATCGCGCAGGAGGGGCAGGGCGTCGTGCTCAACCAGCCCAGCGTGATGGCGGTGGATACCCGCAAGAACTGCGTGCTTGAGGCCGGCGACAAGGCCCTTGCAATGGTGGGCCGCACGCCCAACTACATCTCCGCCATCTTCCCGCTGAAGGATGGCGTCATCAGCGACCATACCATGACCCGGGAGCTCATCTGCCGCTTCGTCAATCAGGTCTACAGCTCCCACATGGTCAAGCCCCGTGTGGCCGTCTGTGTGCCTGCCGCCATCACCGGCATCGAGAGCGACGCTGTGGTGGAGGCCGTCATGGCTGCCGGTGCGCGTCAGGTCTACCTCATTGATGAGCCGATCGCCGCAGCTCTCGGCTCCGGCATCGACATCACCGTGCCGGATGGCCGGATGATCATCGACATCGGCGGCGGCACCACCGACATCGCCGTGCTGAGCCTCGGCGGCAAGGTCAAGGCCACCAGCGTCCGCGTGGCCGGCAACCACTACGACGAAGAGATCCTGAAGTTCGTGCGCAACAAGTTCAGCATCGCCATCGGCCAGCGCACCGCTGAGAACCTGAAAAAGAACGTGGCCTGCTGCCCCCAGAAGGCAGATTTCAACGAGACCATGGAGATCAAGGGCCGCAGCCTGCTCACCGGCCTGCCCGTGCGTGTCAATGTCTCCACCGCCGACCTCTACGAGCCGGTCATGCGCCTGAGCGAGCAGATCGGCACCGCCGCCCATCAGGTGCTGGAGAAGACTCCTCCGGAGCTGGCCGGCGACATCTACCGCAACGGCGTCGTTCTCACCGGCGGCGGCGCACAGCTCCACGGCCTGCCTGAGTACCTGAGCCAGGAGCTGAAGGTGGAAGTGACCGTCTCGCCTGACCCCGTCAACTGTGTCGCGCTGGGTACGGCCATGAGCCTGCGTCTGGGCGACAAGCTGGAGACCGGCTTCATGGACGCCACCCCCCGCATGGGCCGCCGCTGAGAGGAAAGCGCTGTTCACAGAACCGTGAAAAACAACATGATTTTTGTTCATAGTTGTTGAATCGACCCGGAAAATATTGTATAATATCTTCAAATCGCTTTTTGCCGCCCGCCCCCCGGGCGGCAAAGAAAAAAGTAAATAGGAGGAAGACCATGGATTTAGGTTATGATGTGATCGTTACCATAACCGGTATTGTGCTGGTGTTTCTGATCCTCGTCCTGCTGATGGCTATCATCACGCTGGAGGGCAAGATCTTTGACGCCATGAACGGCAAGAAGGCAGCTGCCAAGGCTGCTTCTGCTGCAAAACCGGCTGCTCCTGTGAAACAGGCCGCTGCGCCCGCTCCTGCAAAGGCTGCTGCCCCGCAGGTCGAGGCTGGCATCCCCGGTGACGTTGTGGCAGCCATCATGGCAGCCATCTACTCTATGGGCAACGGCAAGTATGTGCTGAAGGCAGTCCGCCGCGGCAAGAATGGCTGGGGCAAGGCTGGCGTCAACGACACCACCGCGCCCTTTTAACACAGGAGGAAAAACATGACTCAGTTTATTGAGACTCTGGTCGGTATTTTCCAGAGTTCCGGTTTTGCCAAGTTCGGTGAGCCGGGCGGCTGGCTGTACGCAGTGATGATCTGCGTGGGCTGCTTCCTGCTCTACCTCGCCATCGTCAAAGAGTTCGAGCCTCTGATCCTGCTGCCCATGGCTTTCGGCATGATCCTGGCCAACCTCCCCGGCAGCGGCGTCATCCACATGCAGTACTTTGTCGGTGACGGCCTCGAGCACCCGATGTGGGTCGAGATCCTGAACAACGGCGGTCTGGCCGATATGCTCTACATGGGCGTCAAGCTGGGCATCTACCCGCCGCTGATCTTCCTCGGCATCGGCACCATGACCGACTTCGCACCCCTGATCTCCAACCCCAAGAGCCTGCTGCTGGGCGCTGCCGCTCAGTTCGGCATCTTCGGCACTTACATGGGCGCTCGTCTGCTGGCCGCTACTGGTCTGGTGGACTTCACCCAGAAGCAGTCTGCTGCTATCGCCATCATCGGCGGCGCAGACGGCCCCACCGCTATCTTCGTCACCTCCCGTCTGGCTCCTGAGCTGCTGGGCTCCATCGCCGTCGCGGCCTACAGCTACATGGCTCTGGTGCCTGTTATCCAGCCGCCTATCATGAAGGCTCTGACCTCCAAGAAAGAGCGTACCGTCGTGATGAAGCAGCTGCGCACCGTGAGCAAGACCGAGAGGGTCATCTTCCCCATCATGGTCACCATCATCGTTTCCCTCATCGTGCCGGATGCCGCCGTTCTGGTCGGTATGCTGATGCTGGGCAACCTGATGAAGGAGTGCGGCGTCGTGGACCGTATCCAGAAGACCGCCGGCAATGAGCTGATGAACATCATCACCATCTTCCTGGCTCTGTCTGTTGGCTGCACCACCTCTGCAAACACCTTCCTGAACAGCCGCACCCTGTTCATCATCGTGCTGGGCCTCATCGCATTCTCCTTCGGCACTGCTGCCGGTGTTCTCTGCGGCAAGGTCATGTATATCCTGACCGGCGGTCAGGTCAACCCCCTGATCGGTTCCGCTGGCGTTTCCGCTGTGCCTATGGCTGCCCGTGTTTCTCAGAAGGTCGGCCAGAGCGAGAACCCCTCCAACTTCCTGCTGATGCACGCAATGGGCCCCAACGTGGCCGGTGTTATCGGCTCCGCCGTCGCTGCTGGTATCCTCATCAACATCTTCGGCTAAGCATTTCCTGAAATTTCCGCTCCATCGTGGTATTGACCGCGGTGGGGCGGTTTTTGTTTGCATTGTTTTTATGTACAACTTTTTTGAAATGTGATATACTATATTTTAAGTGATATATCCAGAAATGATTGAAAAGAACAGGTGAAACAATGGCAACAGATCTCGCACAACAATTCTGCGCTTTGCGTGATACGTATATCGAAAAGCAGTTCGGACGCCTGAACGATATGCAGCGGGAGGCGGTGTTCACCACCAACGGCCCTCTGCTCATCCTCGCGGGTGCAGGCAGCGGAAAGACCACCGTGCTGGTCAACCGCATCGCCAACCTCATCCGCTTCGGCTCGGCCCACGGCTCCAGATGGACGCCCCGGGAGGTGACGGAGGACGATGTGAAAGCCCTGCGCACTGCCATCATGACCGGCACCGACGCCCCGTCGTGGCTGGACGGAATGCTGCGGAAGGACGCCGTCCGGAGCTGGAACGTCATGGCCATCACCTTTACCAACAAGGCCGCCGGTGAGCTGAAAGAGCGTCTGCGCCGGATGCTGGGCGGGGAAGAGGGCGACGAGGTGTTCGCCTCCACGTTCCACTCGGCCTGCGTCCGCATTCTCCGCCGCTGGGCCGAGGAGATCGGTTACCCCCGCAGCTTTACCATCTACGACAGCGACGACTCCCAGCGTGTCATGAAGGCTGTCTACAAAGAGCTGAGCGTGGACGACAAGTTCTTCCCGGTCAAAAGCGCCATCAACCAGATGAGCCGCTGGAAAGACCAGCTCATCAGTCCGGAAGAGGCCCTGAAGACCCCGGCCCGGGACACGAAGGGCGCTCTTGCGGCCAAGGTCTATGCCGCCTACGAAAAGAAGCTCAAGGAGGCCGGTGCTTTCGACTTCGACGACCTCATCTACCAGACGGTCATCCTGCTGTCGGAGCACGAGGACGTGCGGGAGTTCTACCAGAACAAGTACAAATATCTGCTGGTGGACGAGTATCAGGACACCAGTGTGGCTCAGTTCCGGCTCGTGAGCCTGCTCACCGGCCCGGAGAAAAACATCTGCGTCGTGGGCGACGACGACCAGAGCATCTACCGCTTCCGCGGCGCGACCATTGAGAACATCCTCAACTTCGAGCGCATCTATAAAGGCACCAGGACCATCCGACTCGAACAGAATTACCGCTCTACGTCAAATATCCTGAATGCCGCCAACTGTGTCATCCAGCACAACACCGAGCGCAAGGGCAAGACCCTCTGGACGAAGAACGGCGAGGGCGACAAGGTGCAGGTCTACACCGCCGAGAACGAGCAGGACGAGGCCAGCCATATCGCGGAGGTCATCGGCCAGCACCTCAAAGAGGGCGGACATCTGGCCGACCACGCCATCCTCTACCGGATGAACGCCCAGTCGGCCCCCATCGAAAGCTACTTCACCCGTGCGGGCATCCCGCATAAGATCGTGGGTGGCCAGCGCTTCAATGACCGCAAGGAAGTCAAGGACATCCACTCCTATATGTCCATCGTGGCAAACCCCCGGGACGATGTCCGACTCCGCCGTATCATCAACGAGCCTGCGCGCAAAATCGGTGCGACGACCATCGAGGTCATTGCTGACCTTGCCGCTCAGCAGGGCATCAGTATGCTGGATGTCATCTCCCATGCCGACCAGTACGCCAAGCTCAGCCGCGCCATCGCGCCGCTGTTCAAGTTCTGGGACATCTACCAGAAACTGCAGGAATCGCTGGAAACGAAGACTCTGGATGAGTTCGCCTCCGATGTCATCGAGATCACCGGCTACCGCGCCATGCTGGAAGCCGACGCCGCCAAGGGCCACGAGGATGCCGCCGACCGTCTGCAGAACCTCGGTCAGCTGGTCAACAACGTCAAGAGCTACTGCGACCAGCACGGCGAAGAGGCCTCGCTGGAAGGCTATCTGGAGGACATCGCCCTCATCAGCGACATTGACAGCTACAACGAGAGTGCCGACCAGGTGGTGCTGATGACCATCCACTCGGCCAAGGGCCTTGAGTTCCCCTATGTATTCCTCATTGGCATGGAAGAGGGGGTCTTCCCCAGTGAGATGAGCAAGTATTCTGAGGCTGACCTCGAGGAGGAGCGCCGTCTGGCCTATGTGGGCATCACCCGCGCCAAGAAGGAGCTTTACATCTCCAACAGCGTCACCCGGATGCTCTATGGCCGCACCCAGCGCAACGAACCCAGCCGCTTCCTCCGGGAAATTGAGCCGGAGTACATCGAAGAGACCCGCAGCCCGGTGCTGGAACAGCGCTCCCGTATGAGTAGTGGATGGGGAAGAGGTTACAGCGACGACACCGTCCCGGGCGGCGCGTCGGGCTACTCCGGCCCCTCCGGCTGGGGGCGTGCGGCCTCCGGTTACGGCTCGGGCTATGACAGCCGCAGCGGCTATCTGAATAGAGAATATAACGCACCAATGTCTAATAACCGAGGCTTTGGCTCCGATTACGCGGGCCGGGGAAGTGCTTCGTCGGGTCATGGCGGCTGCAGCTCCGGTTCGGGAAGCAGCGGCTTTGGCTCTGGCTATGGCCGTCCGGCAGCGCCCAAAGCGCCGGTCAGACCCGCAGGCGGCGGTGTGACCTCTTCGCCCCGTCCGGCAGCGGCATCCACCGGCCCCAAGCATTATGAGCCGGGCGACATCGTGGAGCACAAGGTCTTTGGGCGCGGCAAGGTGCTGAAAGTCAAGCCCGCCGCCGGCGACCAGATCGTGGAGATCAGCTTCGAGAAGGTGGGCGTGAAGAAGACCATGGCCAACTTTGCGCCCCTTGTGAAGATAACGACGGAGGAATGAGAAAAAATGATGACTGTCCGATTGATAGCACATACGCCGGAGCCGGAGAAGGTCGTGGCGGCTGCGGCGAAGCTCTGCTACTCCGACGCCCACATCACCGACCTGCTGGACGGGCTGGATGAGGAAAAGACTGCCCGCTTCCTGACCATGCTCAGCGATCTGGGCCACGCCAGCCCCATCGAGCACGCAAGCTTCACCTTCGGCATCGAGGGCGTCAGCCGTACCCTGCTGGCCCAGATCACCCGCCACCGCATCGCATCCTTCAGCGTCCAGAGTCAGCGGTACGTCCGTCTGGACGATTTCCGCTACGTCATCCCGCCCGAGATCGAGGCCATCCCCGAGGCAAAGGCGGCATTCATCGAGAGCATGAACGAGGACGCCAGGCGCTACCTCGACCTCGTGCAGAAGCTGGAAGACGGCCACACCGCCCGCCTGATGGCCGAAGGTCTGCCCGAAAAGCAGGCCCGGGCCAAGGCTTCCAAGCAGGCCAACGAGGACGCCCGCTTCGTGCTGCCCAACGCCTGCGAGACCAAGATGGTGGTGACCATGAACGCCCGCAGCCTGCAGAACTTCTTCCACCTGCGCTGCTGCAATCGCGCCCAGTGGGAGATACGGCAGCTGGCCGAAGAGATGCTGCGGCTGGTCTACCCGGTGGCACCCCATATCTTCCGCACCGCCGGCCCGGCCTGCGTGTCCGGCCCCTGCCCGGAGGGCAAGATGTGCTGCGGCCGCACCACTGAGGTGCGCGCCCAGTACGCCGCGCTGAAAGGGGAGAAGGCAGAATGAGCAAGGGCAGGCTTCTTGTCATCGAAGGGCTGGACGGCTCCGGCAAGGCCACCCAGGCAAAGCTGCTGGCCGCCCGTCTGGCCGAGAGCGGTCGAAGGGTGATGGAGATCACATTCCCGGACTACGAGAGCGATTCCAGTGCGCTGGTGAAGATGTACCTCTCCGGCCGGTTCGGCGACAAGCCCGACGACGTCAACCCCTATGCGGCGTCCAGCTTCTATGCAGTGGACCGGTACGCCAGCTATAAGACCAAGTGGGGCAGCTTCTACGAGGCGGGCGGCATCGTCATCGCCGACCGCTACACCACGTCGAACGCGGTGCATCAGTGCTCCAAGCTCCCGCCGGAGCAGTGGGACGACTTCCTCCGCTGGGCCTTTGACTACGAATACAGGCTGCTGGGTCTGCCCGCGCCGGACGCTGTGGTGTACTTACAGGTAGACCCCGCTGTGAGCCAGAAGCTCATGACTGGCCGCTATCATGGCGACGAGAGCAGGAAGGACGTCCACGAAAAGGACATCGAATATCTGGCCCGCAGCCGCCGTGCCGCCGAGTACTGTGCGGTGCATCTGGGCTGGGCCACCGTCCATTGCACGGAAAATGGAGCCATGCGCACCATCGAGGAGATTCAGGCCGAGGTGCGGGCGCTGGCGGAAAAAGAACTCGGATAACCGCGAAAATGGGAGGGATACTATCGATGTATCGTTTGATGCAGCCGTCGGATGAGGCGGCAGTCGTGGCACTGTGGCAGAAAGAACGCGGCGACAGCGCCGAGTTCATCAAGACGGCTCTGGAAAAGTTCGCCGGGGCGGAAAATATCTACGTCGCTGAGGAAAATGACGAGATCGTCGCTGCGGCGCTGGCGGTCCCCGTCACCCTCAAGGGACGCAGCGGCAGCTACCTCTACGGCCTCTGCGGGCAGGGAAGCCTGATTCTGGCAGGACTCGTGGACTATCTCTGTGCGCAGCAGAAGCTGCGGGGCGCGGGCTTCACCGTGGCCGTTCCGACCGGACAGGAGCAGGCCGCGCTGCTGGAAAACAAGGGCTTCCAGCGGGCTTTTGCCCTCCGCTGCCTGCCCCGGGAGGTGTCCCGCAACCTGTGGAGTCAGGCGGAGTTCGACTCCGTGACGGCCCGCAAGCTCTGTGAGCTGCGGGAGCGCTTCTATCCCGATACCGTCCAGTTCCCGCCGGAGCAGATGGCCGTCGTGCTGACCGACCTCTACGCCCGGGGCGCGACCATCGTGTCCAGCGAGAAGGGCTACGGCATCTACTTCCGCCGGGAGGACACCCTCTATTTTGTGGAGCTGATGGCCGAAGATGACCGCTCTGCCGAGGTGCTGATGGAAGCGGCCCGGGAGAAGGAAGTCATCGTGGAGCGCGCCGTCATCACAGTGGGTGCGGCTCAGAACCTTTTCCTCGGCGAAGGCACCCGGCAGGACTACGGCATGATACGGTTCGATGCGGAGCCTTTCGATGTGGAAGAAAGCTATATGCGGCTGATGATGGAAAGCTGAACGGAATGGTAAAGGAGTGTGTACATGGCACACGATGCAAAACATAAAAAAAGCAGAAAAGGCGGCGCAGCGAAAATGATCCTGATCGTGCTGCTGATCCTGGTACTGGCGGCGGGCGGCTGTCTGCTGGCCATCCGAAAAGAGATCAACGGCAGTGCTTCCGCTGGCGAACCGGTGAGTGTGAGCATCCAGCAGGGCAGCGGCGTGGCAGCCATCGCCCAGAAGCTCAAGACGGCGGGCGTCATCAAGTACCCCCACGTCTTCCGCTGGTATGCAGGCAAGCAGGGCGCGGCAGGCAAGCTCCAATACGGTGAGTTTGACCTCGTCCCCGGCAGCTCCTACGATGACATCATCGAGGCGCTCTCCGCCTACGCGAAGGCCGACAGCGTCCGGCTGACCTTCCCCGAGGGCACGACGGCCATCGCCATTGCGAAAAAAATGGAGGATGCCGGGCTGTGCAGCGCCGAGGACTTCCTCAAGGAGGCCAACACCGGCGATTTCAGCCAGTACAGGTTCTGGCAGTACGTCCCCGACGACAAGGACGCCCCGGACCGCTTTCTCAAGTGCGAGGGTTATCTTTTCCCGGATACCTACGATTTCCTGAAGGATGACACCGTCCATCATTACGTTGAGACGTTCTATTCTCACTTCGACAAGCAGATCACCGATGAGATGTATGCCGAGATGGAAAAGCAGGGGATGACCCTCTCCGAGGTGGTCACTCTGGCGTCCTTCGTGCAGGAGGAGGCCGGCAACGATCAGGACGATAATGTGGCGCAGGTGTTCCGCAACCGTCTGGCCGAGGGTTCGCCCTACCCCAAACTGCAGAGCAACACCTCCAGCCACGTCCAGAGCGACGCCGACAACAACTACCTCTGGAACTGGGTCGCGCCCTACTACGGCGGCTGGGACAGCATCCCGGAGAACATTCGGGAAGCCTACGACACCTACGCCTGCACTGGCCTCTCCGCCGGCCCCATCTCCAACCCCGGCATCGCGGCCATCCGTGCGGCGCTTGCCCCGCAGCCCGACGATGAGGCGAAGGACGCCTATTTCTTCGTCACCGACCTTGCCGGTCACTACTACTACGCCCGCACCTACGCAGACCACCAGAAAAACTGCGATGAGGCGGCGAAAGTTAATAAAAGTATGAAGTAAAAGAGGAATATCATGTTACAGATACCGGAACTTCTGGCCCCGGCAGGCGACCTCGAGCGCCTGCGGTATGCCATCAACTACGGCGCGGACGCCGTTTACTGCGCTCTGCCCGAGTTCGGGATGCGCTCTGCACCCACTAACTTCACCCCGGAGCAGCTGAGCGAGGGCGTCATCTATGCCCACGCCCGGGGCCGCAAGGTCTACCTGACCATGAACACCCTGCCCACCAACGAGGAGGCTGACCGTCTGCCTCAAGCCATCAAGGACGCTGCCGCCGCCGGTGTGGACGCCTTCATCGTGGCCGACCTCGGCGTGTTGGACGCCTGCAAGACGTTCGCGCCCAACATCGACGTCCACATGTCCACCCAGACCGGAATTACCAACTGGGCTGCTGCCCGCGCCGCCTACAATATGGGTGCGAAGCGGGTGGTGTTGGCCCGGGAGATGACCCTGCAGGACATCGCCACCCTCCGCGACAAGACCCCGCCGGAGCTGGAAATTGAGGCTTTCGTCCACGGCGCCATGTGCATGAGCGTCTCGGGCCGCTGCCTGCTCTCCAACTACATGGCAGGCCGCGACGCAAACCGCGGCCAGTGCGCCCAGCCCTGCCGCTGGAAGTACTATCTCAGCGAGGAGACCCGCCCGGGCCAGCTCTATGAGATCGGCGAGAACGAGAACGGCAGCTACATCCTGAACGCCAACGATATGTGTACCGCCCCCTTCCTCGACCTCATCTGCAAGGCGGGCGTGGACAGCCTCAAGATCGAGGGCCGCGCCAAGACGTTCTACTACGTCGCCAGCGTGACGGCGGCCTACCGCCGCGCCCTCGACCAGTATCTGGCCGACCCGATGAACGAGAACTTCGAGCTGCCGGAAGAGGTTTTGGATGAGCTGAGCCGCACCAGCCACCGCCACTATTCGCCCGGCTTCTACTTTGGCCGGGAGCAGGCCCGTCAGGCTACCGACAGCGCGACTTACATCCGCGAGTGGGAGTTTGTCGGTACGGTGGACGGCTGGGAGAACGGCGTCGCCAGCTGCCAGCAGCGGGGCAAGTGGAGCCTCGGCGACACGCTGGAAGTGCTCTGCCCGGATGGCCGCAGCATCCCGCTGGACCCCGAGTGGATCAAGAATGAGGCCGGTGAGCTGGTGGAGTCCACGCCCCACGCGATGGAGCGCTATACCATCCCCACCCCGGAGCTGCCGCCGATGAGCCTGCTGCGCCGGAAAGTCTGAGGATCAAAAGCAAAGCCGCCTGTCGTTCGTTGAATGACAGGCGGCTTTTATCGTTTATTTTCTATTATTCCGGCTTGACCTGCAGCTCCTGCTCGCAGTAGATGCAGCGATACTTGCCGTTGGAGCTCAGCTCGAAGATCTGGTCGCACTCTTCCTCGATGGAGGAGATGCAGCGGGGGTTCTTGCACCGCACGATGTTGACCAGACGCTTGGGGGGCTGGGGCTTTTCCTTCTTGACGGCCTTGCCGTTCTCGATGACGGTCACGCTGATGTCGGGGTCGAGATAGGCCAGCACGTCGAGGTTGAGCCAGGAGGCGTCACCCTCCACCTTGATGATGTCCTTCCGGCCCGACTCTGCCTTGTGGCTGCGGGCGTTCTGGATGAGGGCCACGCTGGAGGTGCGGTTGCCCTTGATGCCCAGCAGGTCCATCAGGCCGATGGCCGTGCCTGCCTTGATATGGTCGATGACGATACCGTTCTGAATTTCATCAATGTTCAGCATCTCAGTTGCCCTCCTTTTCAGCCTTGGGGTCCTTGAGGCCCAGCAGTGTCATGATCAGCGCCATGCGGATGTAAACGGCGTTCTGCACCTGCTCAAAGTAGGCAGCGCGGGGGTCGTCGTCCACGTCCAGCGTGATCTCATTGACGCGGGGCAGGGGATGGAGCACGGCCATGTCGGGCTTGGCAAGGGCCATCTTCTCTTTGGTGAGGATATAGCTGTTCTTCAGACGGACATAGTCTTCCTCGTTGAAGAAACGCTCCTTCTGGACACGGGTCATGTAGAGGATGTCCAGCTCGGGCATGGACTCCTCGAGGCTGCGGGTCTCCTTGTAGGGGATGTGGTTGGCCTCGAGCACGTCGGTGATGATGTAGTCCGGCACACGCAGCTCTTCGGGGCTGATGAGGACGAAGCGGATGTTCTCACAGCGCGCCATGGTCTTGATGAGGGAGTGGACGGTGCGGCCAAACTTGAGGTCGCCGCACAGACCGATGGTCAGGTCGTTCAGACGGCCCTTGCGGCGGCGAATGGTCATCAGGTCGGTCATGGTCTGGGTCGGGTGCTGGTGGCCGCCGTCGCCTGCGTTGATGACAGGGATGCGGGAGTACCGGCTGGCCCGCAGCGGTGCGCCCTCCTTGGGGTGGCGCATGGCCACGATGTCGGCGTAGCAGGAGACGACGCGGATGGTGTCGGCCACGCTCTCGCCCTTGGATGCACTGGAGACAGTCTCACTCGGGAAGCCGAGGACATGTCCGCCGAGGTTCAGCATCGCGGCCTCAAACGAAAGACGGGTGCGGGTGGACGGCTCGTAGAACAGGGTGGCCAGCTTTTTGTGGGCGGCCACGTCCTGATAGGCAGCCGGGTCGGCGCAGATGCGGTCGGCCAAGTCCAGCAGAGAGGCGATCTCCTGCTGACTGAAATCCAACGGATCGATCAGATGACGCATATTTTTTTGTTTCCCTCCGTCAAAGAAGCTTTCGAAGAATCGAGAAGTCGAAGAAGTTCGTGTAGTAGCTCAACGAACGCATGACGGGATGGCAGAGCCGGTTGTAGCATATCTCATCCAGCAGCAGCATGGCCTCGCCCGGGGCCAGACGCATGGCGGCCCGGATGGGTTCGTCGCCGCAGCTGGCCTTGAGGTGGGCCACATTGGAGGCCACCTGCTGGCGGCACTCCCGCTCCAGAACATCGAAGATGTCACCCGACAGGTCGATGCGGGTGTAGTCCCGGTTCCCAAACAGGGCGCGGGGCAGGTAGTCGATGGAGTAGATGACGGGGGTGGTGTCGGCGAGGATGCGCTTCTTGATGCAGATGACATCGTCGCCGGGCTCGATGGCCAGATCACGGGCCAGCTCTTCGCCTGCGCGGACGGGGTAGATCTGGATGCCGTCGGCGTGGGGGTAGCTGCCAAAGCTGCGGATGAGCGGGTAATACTCCAGCTTCTGGTCCAACCGGCTGCGCAGGTTCAGGACACTTCGGTTGACCACTGTGCCGATGCCGCGCACCCGCTCGATGTAACCCGCACGCTCCATCTCGCTCAGCGCATCGCGGATGACGGTGCGGCTGACGCCGAGTTCGGCGGCAAGGTCTACCTCGGCGGGCAGACGGTCGGTCTGTGCATAGCGGCCTGTGCGCAGTTCCTCCAGCAGAGCGCTGACGATGCGGTCGCTGATGACAGCACCACCCAGGCGGCTGGAAGGGGATAAGCTGGAATCTCTCATGGTTCGTTTCCTCCGGTACACGGGCAGGGCGGCCCTGCCTGGACTTCCGAAAAAGCTGTGCCTGAGCACAAAAACTCTTTCTGCAAATATTATAGCATAAATTGACAATGATTCAAACGGCATTTATACTGGAATCAGCCGGAAAGTATGATTTTATTTTGGAGGGATAGAGCAAGAATGGAACTTCTTCTGCACAAAGTGTGCGGCCGGCCCGCAAGCCGCACCATGACCCTGCGCGCTGCCGGGCCGGAGGATGCCGCCGCCTTTTACGCCTTGCAGAACGAGGTGCGGGCCGCGATGCCCCACCCGGAGCAGTTCGTACCCGACACGCTGGAAAACATCGCCCGCTACCTGAAAGAGGACCTGTGCATCGGCGGGTGGGACGGCGGGCGGCTGGGGGCCTACTTCATCCTGCGGTACTGCGGGCAGGACGCGCACAACTACGCCGCCTTTATGGGCATCCCGCGAGAAGAGTGGGACGGCTGGGCCAACGCCGACAGCGCCATCGTCCACCCCGACTACCGGGGCAACGGTCTGCAGCGGAAGCTGCTGGAAGCGGCGCTTGCCCTGCTCCGTCCGGGCATCGTGGGCATTGGGGCCACCGTCAGCCCGGAAAATCAGTACAGCTTGAACAACGCTCTGGCCAGCGGCTTCGAGATCGTCTGCCGCCGGGAGATGTACGGCGGGTATGACCGGTATCTGCTGGCGAAGAGGCTATAAAATGATACAGCTCCGCGTTTCTCCGGAAAGGCGGGGCTGTTCTTTTTTGGATACATCAGAAAAGTCATACTGTTCACGAATCGACGCTGGTATGTCATGAATCTACGCTGATATGTCATGAAAAGGACTTGACAAACGAAGGGGGGGGGGGGTAAAATAGAACCGCAGAGACCCTGCAATCATTCAGGAGGTAAAAAAGAGTATGCGGTTACGGAAAAATATGAAGCGTGCGGCGGCAGCCGCGCTGGCCCTGAGCATGGCACTTTCGGCGGCAGCCCCGGCGGCACTGGCAAAGGATTATTATATCGAAAACGGTGATATTACGGTGACCGTTACGGAAGAGGGCGACACCTATGTCCGTGTCGGCGAAGCAACAGCCAAAGATGACATCGGAGTGAAAGACGACACGGACGTGGTCATCAAGGGCGGCACGGACCCGAACAAACCAGCGGAGACCAACTCTGACGGGTCGGCGGACGAGGTCGAAAAACAGAAGCCGGTGGTGGATGCCGAGCCGGGAGAGCCTGCGGAGAATACCGGCACGGAGCTTATCGTCTGGCCCGAGGACGCGAAAAGCGGGGAAGCCCAGGAAAAGGACGACCCGGAGCCTGAAGAAGGAGAGCCGAAGACACCGGACACGCAGAAGCCTGTCGAGGAGGCCGCAGAGGACGACGATGACATCATGACCTTTGAGAACAACACCGCCGGCACGGTGACAAGGGCTGTGAGCGAAGCGGCGAAGCATATCATTACGATCATCAACAACTACACCAAAAAGGATACGACGGTCACGCTCGAAGATGTGAATATCGATATGAGCGGTGGAGCATATGGCATTGGAAAAGCTGCAATGTCCGTCGAGGGCGCGGGCAACACGACCCTGAAGCTGGAGGGAAACAATACCCTGAAGAGCGGACAGTTTCGTGCAGGCTTGGAAAAAGATGATGATTTCTCGACCGGAAAACTGACCATCACCGCAGAAGATACAAGCGCCTCTTTGAAGGCGTATGGTGGTGATAATAGTGCGGGCATTGGTGGAGGATCTTATGATAGCACCTCGAAGCTGGAAATTGCAAACGGAAAAATCTATGCAGAAAGTGGTTTCAATATGGGTGCAGGCATTGGCGGCGGCATGTACGGAAAAGGTGAAGTGACCATTTCCGGCGGGGATGTGACTGCTCATGGAGGGCATACTGCGGCAGGTATTGGCGGCGGTTTTAGGGGCTCGGGAGACGTTACCATCCTTGGCGGCACGGTAACTGCGATACCTGCTGAGGGCAGTAACTCTAATGTCACAGGCATTGGCGGCGGCTTTGGCTGCGATGAAAAATCGACCGTTCGTATCCTCGGCGGTGTTGTCGATGCCGTGGGCAACGGATGTGGAAGCGGCATTGGCGGAGGCGAAGGTGGTGTAGAGGTCGAGATCGGCGGCGGTGCGCAGGTGACTGCAAAAGGCGGCCAGGGCGATAACTATTTCGGTCGTGGTCCAGGTGCCGCCATCGGCACAGCCGGCGATGAAGGCGGCAAAGCTGGTAAAGAGCAGGATGTAAATGCCATCGGTGAGGGTACAGTCACCCGGCTTAACTCCAAGTTGACCTCTGATTGTAAGCATGAATGGATACTTGTCTCCTCTACTCCTGCGGCTGTCGGCCAGCTGGGCGAAAAAGAGTATAAATGTCCTTCTTGCGGCTCCACAAGGACTGTATACAAGTATGTACTTCCGGAACCTGCACCTGTGGAGGAGGAGCAGAACGGCAGGATCGTTTTGAGAGTTATAGACGCTCCCTATGAGATGCATCAGGAGTCTGCCCGCTACATCGTCACGGCAGATTCTGATACCGCCACCCTCTTCGGCTGTCTGGGCAATCTGGCAGACCTGAAAGCGCAGGGCGTAGATACCCTCGTCTTCCGTACGAAGAGCCGTGAGACGGCGCTGGACATCGACGCCATGCTGTCGCTGGGCGCGGAGGACACCCTCTTCACCCTCACCCACAGCGGCAGCTCTGCCACCCTCACCGTGGGCGGCGCAGACCACAGCGAACTGATCCACTAAATAACCAACCCCCAAGGCGGAGAGTTTCCGCATCCCTCCGCTTTGTACGAAAAGCCCCCGGCACGTTCCGCAGCGTGCCGGGGGCTTTTTTGGTTATAGAGATGACGCTTTCCCTCGCCCAAGGCTCTCCCTCTGGGAGAGCTGGCGCGGAGCGCCTGAGAGGGCAAGGATGCTGCCAAACAGCTCTTGCACTGCGATCGTATCGCTCTGACGAAGGCACAGCTTACCGCTGTACAGCAACTTTAAGGTTCTCGTTCATCTTATGCCGTACCACCAGCAGGCAGGCCAGATGCACCAGTGCCGTCAAGATCCAGCTGACGGGGTAGCTGAGGTAAAGCATCGTGGTGGTGTGGAACAGCCGGAAGATGGTGGCGATCCAGACGAGGCGCAGCAGGCAGCTGCCCACGAGGCTGACCACCATCGGCAGGACGGAGTAGCCCCGGCCGCGCAGACAGCTGGCCAGAACATCCATGCAGCCGCAGAGCAGATAGGTGGTGCAGATGATGTGCATACGGGCCAGACCGGCGGTCACCACGACCTCATCGGAGGAGTAGAAGTGGAGCAGCGGTTCGCCCAGCAGGGAAGCACCGCCGCCCAGCACGAGGCCGGTGACGGCGGCGCAGAGCAGGCAGTTGCGCATGACGCGGTCCAGGTTGTCGTACCGGCGGGCGCCCATGTTCTGGCTCGTGAAGGTGACAGCAGCCTGGGCGAAAGCGTTCATGGCGGTATAGACGAAGCCCTCGAGGTTGGAAGCGGCAGAGTTGCCGGCCACGACGATGGAGCCGAAGGAGTTGACCGCCGACTGGATGACGACGTTGGAGAGGCTGAACACGGTGCTCTGCAGACCGGCAGGCAGGCCGATGCGCAAGATCTGGCCCAGAGCCCCCGCATGGAAGCCCAGATGGCCGAGGTCGAGGTGGAGCGGGCCTTTCTCCTTCACCAGCAGGGCCGTGACCATGCAGGCGGAGACGGTCTGGCTGATGAGGGTGGCCAGAGCGACGCCCGCCACGCTCATGGAGAAGAGGATGACGAACACGAGGTTCAGCACCACATTGATGAGGCCCGCCACGGCCAGACAGAACAGAGGCCGCCTGGTGTCGCCCACGGCGCGCAGGAGGGCCGAGCTGAAGTTGTACAGCATGGTCATGGGCATACCGATGAAGTATATCTTGAGGTAGAGGGTGGACAGGCCGATGACGTCCTCCGGGCAGCTCATCAGCTCCAGCAGGACGCGGGCGGCAAAAAAGCCCACCACGGCCAGAAAGAAGCCGCTGACGAGGCCCAGCGTCACGGAGGTCTGGACAGTGTTGTGGACGCCCTCATCGTCCTTCGCGCCGAAGCAGCGGGCCGCAACGACGTTCGCGCCCAGCGACAGGCCCACGAACAGGTTGACCAGCAGGTTGATGAGCGCACCGTTGGAGCCGACAGCGGCCAGCGCCGTGCTGCCCGCAAAGCGTCCCACGACGACGACATCGGCTGCGTTGAACAGCAGCTGCAGGATGCTGGATGCAGCCAGCGGCAGGGAAAACAGGATGATCTTTTGCAGCATGGGGCCGCTGGTCAAATCGCCTGTCCGGGTATTCTGTGCCATGAAAATGCTCTGCCTCCTCAAATATCAGATGGTACTCACGAAAAAACGCGCCGCTCAACGCGAGCGACGCAGATAGTATTATAATACGGTTTCAGGTAAAATACAAGTAAGATCAAAGCTTTTTCCGTACAAAAATGCACCCCCGCACACAGGGTGCAGGGGCGCGGAGGTACGTTTGCGAAACAGAACGCTTACTTCTGGGGCTTCATGTAGATGTGGTGAGGCAGACCGGCGATGTAGAGCGGGGTCAGCTCAGCCTGGATGAGGGGCCGTGCGTAAGCAAGGAAATCTTCCGTCATCTGGGTGTGATTCTCGTTCATCCAGCTCAGCGGCACCTTCTTCTCGAGATTTGCGACCTCGCTGATGGGGTGCAGCTCAGTGGTACACTGATAGGGGCTGTTGGAGATGCGCTTCAGGGCCACCATCTGGCCGGTGACGCCCTCAAACGCAGCCTTGACAGCAGCACCGCCGACCTGATAGGCCTCGGTGATGTCGGTGCGGCTGGTCAGGTGGCCGGCGCAGCGCTGCAGGGTGGAAAGCTCGATGCAGCGGGTCTTGGTGTCCAGATTGCGGGCTACGACGTTGGCCAGATAGCGGGCGGTGCCGGTCAGGGCCTTGTGGCCGAAAGCATCCACCGCGTGGACATCGTCGGCCAGCTCACAGACATAGCGGCCATCCTCCAGCTTGACGCCCTCCGACACCGCGATGACGATGCTGGGCTTCTTCTCCTGCATCACGCGCACCTTCTCGACGAAGTGCTCCACATTGAAGGGGACTTCGGGCAGGCAGATCATGTCCACGCCCTCGCAGTCGTCGCTCTTGGCCAGTGCGGCGGCGGCGGTCAGCCAGCCGGCGTTGCGGCCCATGATCTCGACGACGGTGACGTACTTGGTGCCGTAGACGGTGGCGTCGCGGATGATCTCCTTCATCACCACGCCGATGTACTTGGCCGCAGAGCCGTAGCCGGGGGTGTGGTCGGTGACCATCAGATCGTTGTCGATAGTCTTAGGCACGCCCATGAAGCGGATGTCGCTCTGGATGCACTCGCCGTACTCAGCCAGCTTGCCGATGGTGTCCATCGAGTCGTTGCCGCCGATGTAGAAGAAGTAGCCGATGTCCAGCTTTTCGAGGATGGCGAAGAGCTTCTTGTACACGGCCTCGTCGGTGTGCCAGTCGGGCAGCTTGTAGCGGCAGCTGCCGAGGAAGCTGGAGGGGGTGCGCTTGAGCAGCTCGATGTCGAGGTCATCGGTCAGCAGGGTGGACAGGTCCACGACCCGCTCCTCCAGCAGACCGGCGACGCCGTTGCACATGCCGTAGACGATGTCCGCGCCGCGGCTCTTGCAGCTCTCGAACACACCAGCCAGACTTGCGTTGATGACAGAGGTGGGGCCGCCGGACTGGCCAACGATTGCATTTTTACCCATGATGATTTCTCCTTTTTTGTTTTTCTGTTTCGGCTTTATCAAATCGTGCAGGAGCACGAAAACAGACGCGGGGAAGGGGAGAAGCGAGTTTCCTTACAGGCAGATGTGGCGGGGCGTACCGTTGACGTAGACAGGGGTGACCTCGTCGAGGATCAGCGGGCGGGCGTATTCCTCGAACGCCGCCGTCACCTGCATCCCGTCGGGGGTGATCCAGTCCAGCGGCACCTTCTTTTCGAGGTTTGCCACCTGCTGGACGTCCACTGCTTCGGTGATGCACTGATAAGGATACTCGGAAACGCGCTTGAGCGCGATCATTTTGCCCGTCTCACCGGCAAAGGCTGCGGCTGCCGCTGCGCCGCCCACGGCGTAGGCCTCGGTCACGTCGGTGCGGCTGGCCAGATGGCTGGCGCAGCGCTGCAGAGTCGAGAACTCGATGG
>OHAG01000936.1_pt1 | contig 21299 bp, 25 predicted proteins | sample 1577081 | NCBI WGS metagenome assembly OHAG01 (sample SAMEA3541513, study PRJEB24748) | human gut metagenome | biome: human gut; feature: human-associated habitat; material: faeces | place: China | collected 2012
GGAATGCGGTGGTGTGGGCCTTGCCCATCCAGCCGGCGCCGATCAGACCGATTTTGATTTCCTTGCTCATAAGTTTTTCCTCCTCAAAAAATCTCAATACTCTTGTTGGATTTTATCGAAAACGCCTTGTGCGTTTCTTACAATGTGAATAGGTGAATGGTTTCCGGAGTCCGGCTCATCATCGAGCCAGACCGATCGGAGAGAACAGCGCGTAGACGCAAAGCATCAGGATGAAGCAGGTCAGCGCTGCGGGTTTTACGTACTTCCACGGGGTCAGGTCAACAGCCTTGGAATCCTCGAGGATGAAGTCGGTAGCACGGGGCTTGAGCTTGCCGATGAGCAGCATCAGTGCCAGGTCTACCGGGAACAGTACCGAAAGAACATACAGGTAATGCACATTCAGCGGCAGGAACTTGGAGATCGAGTACAGGATGACGTGTACGACCAGCGTGATCTTCGGTGCGCAGGCCGGAACGCGCTTGGTGTAGAAGCCTACCAGCACGATCGCGAGGATCGGCATGGAGTAGAAGCCGAAGCACTCCTGCAGGAAGTCATACAGACCGGACGGTGCATTGCTGACGAACGGCGCTACGCAGATGGATACGATCGCAAGACCGGTACCAACGCGCTTGCCTACGCTTACCAGATGAGAGTCGCTTGCGGTCTGGTTGAACAGCGGACGGTGGAAGTCCAGCGTGTAAAGCGTTACACAGCTGTTCAGTGCCGAGTTAAAGGACGACAGGATCGCACCGAACAGAACCGCTGCGATGATGCCGAGCAGCCAGTTCGGAACAACTGTGGTGATCAGAGACGGATATGCCAGGTCGCTGTTTGCCAGGCCGTCTCCGAAGAAGCGGTAAGCCAGCAGACCGCAGATGGTGATGAAGAACGGATCCAGCAGCTTGAGGAATGCGGTGAATACAGCACCTCTCTGTGCCTGTGCCAGATTCTTGGCAGCCAGCGTGCGCTGGATGATGGACTGGTTGGTGCACCAGTAGAACAGGTTGTTGAACAGCATGCCGAGGAACAGAACCGGCCACGGAATCATCGGAGGCAGGGCGTTCGCCGGATTGACCGCGTTGAACTTTTCCGCCGGAACATTGGTGATGAAGTCCTGAATACCGGCAAGGAAGCTGCCGTTGCCGAGGATGCAGATGGACAGGATCGGAATCAGCAGACCGCCGATCAGCAGGCCCACGCCGTTTACGGTATCAGATACCGCAACTGCCTTCAGGCCGCCGAAGATTGCGTAGATGGAACCGATAACGCCGATTGCAACACACAGGATCGCAATACTCTGATAAGTGGTGATGCCAAACAGCTGATCCAGATGGAAAATCTGGTTGAAGGCCAGCGCACCGGAGTACAGTACGGTCGGCAGGTAAGTAAGCATGTAGCCGAGCAGGAACAGGAACGAGATGATCTGCTTGGTGGTGCGGTCAAATCGAACCTCCAGAAATTCCGGAATGGTGGTGATGCCAGCTTTCAGATACTTCGGCAGGAAGATCAGTGCCAGCGCCAGCAGCGCGATACTTGCGTTTACCGACCAGCTCATGGCGCCCATGTTGGTCGAATAGCTTTGTCCGGCCTGTCCGACCAGCTGTTCGGTGGACAGGTTGGTCATTTCCAGTGAACCGGCGATGACCAGACCGGTCAGTCCGCGTCCTGCAAGGAAGTAGCCTTCCTTGGTGGACAGGTTCTCCTCCTTGGTCTTGTACCATGAGATCAAGGCCACCAGACCGGTGAAGGCGATGAATGTTAAAATGATAATCAAATGTTTCAACCCCTCTTCTGAACAAGAAAATCCTATTATATTGTAGAATTTCCTATTCTTGTTTTTTCTTTTCCCTTCGTCTTTTCAACTCAAAAGAAACTATTTTTTGTGTTTTTGTTCGTTTCCCTTTCGTTGTACCTATCATATATCAAATTCTCACATTCATCACTACACAGGATAATAATAAAATATCAAAATTTTATACTTTTTATCAGTATTATTTTTTGATATAATTGTATAAGAAAAGCGAATGACAGCATTTCCATACCATGATATGGTACAAAAAAGGAGTTGACACCAATTATGCTTAACGATATGGGTATTCTGGCAGATTCTGTCCGCTATTACCACGATGCAGATGCCTTCACCGCGACTAACCTGTACCATGTTCCGCACGCAGGCAGCTACCATTGCGACGAAACATACGGTATGCAGCGTAATTATCTGGATATCTGCCAGATGCTTATTGTAGATGAAGGCGAACTGTCGGTCACCTACCGCGGTGAAACACGCACCGCCGGTCCCGGCAGCCTGATCCTGCTTGACTGCAGAGAGCCGCACAGCTATCACGCCCTCACACCGATTCGCATGCGCTGGTTCCACTTTGCAGGCAACGGCAGCACGGCCTATACACATCTTATCCTCAATACGCACGGGTTCATCCTGCCCACCGGAAGCAATGCCGAGATTGAGGAATGTGTCCGCCGCATCATGGTCTCGGTGCACCAGAACCAGCCCAATCCTCATATTATTTCCCTGACGATCAACAAGCTGCTCGTTCTGCTCGTGCTCGTGCTCGGGGAAAAGAAAAAAAGCGATCTCGAGATCGCCATTCAGGACTCAGCCGACTATATGACGTACAATTTTGCGGACAAATCGCTCTCCATCGAACACCTGTCCCAGCGTGCTGCGCTCAGCACCTGCTACTATATGCGTAAGTTTAAGGAATACCAGTCGGCAACACCGCATCAGTTTTTGCAGACTGTGCGTCTGAGCGCCGCAAAGCAGCAGCTGCTCACCACCTCGCAGAGTATTGAGACCATCGCAGATAACTGCGGTTTCTCCAGTGCTTCGCACTTTATTATGGCCTTCCGTAAGAGCACCGGCATTACCCCGCATCAGTACCGCACCCAGTGGAAATAAAAAGCACACTCTCCGTACTGCGTCCACAGGATGAAACGGTCGCGTGTACAGACAGGCAAGCGCAGCGCAGCTGTGCTATCCGAACGGTGATATTCATCAGATTGCTGCGCGAAATGTCGTTTTTATGACACGAATCGTATAACAGACCAATCGCGTGCTTATACAGATTATGGTATAACAATCAAAAATCAGGTACATATACGGTGTCTGAGAGATAGGCAAACCCATCGAAAGATGGGGGACGCAAAGCCGGAAGGGTCTAAGGCGGCGAACGCCGCAATGACAGCCGGTTGTAAGCATCAGCGAAGACGCTGTTAACCTCTTCTGCGCTTTATTTGGCAGAAGGAGGTGTACGCCGTCAAAAGAATATGGCAAGCCGATTCGCGGTGCAATACACTGCTCGCAGAGCAGGTAAAACTCTGCCCTTTTGTGCTGTTCCAACAAAGATATAAAAACGCTTTCAAGTCATGAGTAGCCATGTCTTGAAAGCGTTTTTTTATTTAAATTTGAAGCCGTTAAAGCAGATAAAATACGGAGGGAAAGTTATGAAAAACGATTGTTATCGGCAATAGTATCATTGTGTTTGTTGCGACAATGTTGAAATTCACTTGGGGCAATCCATCTCGCATCCCTGCTGGCTGATACTGATTGTCAACCCGTCTTCTCCGCTCGCCAGTACCTATGAACCGACCGCATTATTTCAGGCTGACAAAGAGTCTGTTCAGCAGATAAAGCACCGTCTGCGAAATATCCTTGATAAAATCGGCATTGACCGGCGGCTCAAGGGGTTTAAGCTGTCGAGGTGTGATTTGACCAGCAATCTGTATTATAAACGTAAGACTGATGTTCAAAATCGTTTGGATATTTTTAAGAAATCCTTTCCTATCCTCCACTACAGTGCGGTTAAGTTCGGCCAATATTCAAATTCCAATGAAAGATTCAAAGGCGCCAATAAGCATTCATCGAGTTAACGTACTGGAAATGGTTCGGACAAAGGCTTGTTTCAGGGTATTTGAGTCTGCTTAGACAGCATGATTTGACGTTTGATCGCCAACATTAGAATAAGCATACATGAATTAAAGTGAAATGCGTTTTCACCTATGTTGATGGAGGTTTTCTATGCCGAACGATGAAATCTTGACCGTAAAAGAAACCGCTGCCCTGCTCAAGACCACGCGCCAGCAGGTGCGCAAGATAATCGCAAATGAAGAACTCCCGGCCGTAAAGGTTGGCCGGGAGTGGAGGGTGCTGAAGGCGGGGATTATGGAGTTTTTTGAGGTGAATTTGTAAACATACCTATTGGATCATGTAGCCGTATATTTTCCGCATCAACACATCCAGATAAGGTTTTCTTTCGCGCTGTAGAATATAATTTGATCCTGTGGAAGATGAAGAGTTTGGCTGATATATTTTCGCTGATGTTCCAGATTGGCAATCTGAGCTGCCGTCAGAGATGTGCTATGCCGCGAGATTGGCGCTGCTTTATCGGCGCAGTTAATCGCAATAATCAAACGGGAACATGATACAGGGACAGCATTGACTGAAACAATGCTAGATCGTTAGCATAATCTCTTTGATCCGAGCGCAGCACATATACGATATAGAAGCAATGATACAATATATCTTTCAAGCATCAAATTCCACACACAGGATCAAAAATGATCAATCAGTGCGAAATGGCAGGAGCACTTCATTCATGCGTTCAATATTCTGTACGACGCTGTCCTTGCGGCGGATAGCGAGGCTGACATAAAGCGTGTCAATGAGGGAGAACTGCGCCACGCGCGGCGACACGAAAAGCTGCTCGGGCGAATACAACTCAAGGCAGATGTCGCTGACCTCTTTGAGCGGCGTATCCGGGTAGCCGGTGATGCCGATGGTCGGCGCGCCGCACTCCTTCGCGGTACGCACAGCCGACACGATTTCGCGCGTCTTGCCGGTATGCGAGATGGCGATAACCGCCGTATCCGGGCCGCATTGGCTCGCCTGAATCTGCATCAGGTGCGAATCGGTCAGCGAAACCGCGCGGATGCCGATGCGCATGAGGCGGATGTAGAAGTCCTCCGCGATGGTGCCAGACGCGCCGACGCCGAGGATGAGGATATTCTCCGCCCGGTTGAGCGCCCCCACCGCCTGCTCGATTTTCTCGAAATCAAGCAGCTGGAGCGCCCGCTCGAGCGTGTCGATATTCCGGCCGAACACATTCTCCGAAATGGTCGAAATACTATCGGTTTCGGACAGATCTTCAAAAATCGTGCGCACCGACTTGGGAGAATATTTCGCCAGCAGCAGCTTTACCTCGCTGAAGCCCGCGCAGCCGACGATCTTGCAGAATCGAATAATACTCGATTCCGCGATGTCAAGCTCGGCCGCCATCTGCTGAATGCTGATCGAGGTAATATGTACCGGATCGGCTAAGATATAGTCCGCAATCCGCTTTCCAACCTTGGATAAAGTCGAATACTGCGACTGAATTGCGGCATAAACGTTCTTGTCCATGCAATCACCCTGCACTTCCGCATTATATAGTGATTTCATTGTATCACAAAACATCGACCTTGTGAAGAATGCACAAAATTGAATATTGTTCTTTTTGCAATATGATTTATTGAATTTTATTCCGCTCAGTGCTATACTTGTAGATGTTCAGTGGAACGGACTTCCACTGAAAGGGTATAGCGAGAGACGAGTCCGGACAACGTCTCAAAGGCAGACCCACTCCCGATGCGTCCGGCGCACGGACGGTCTGTATCGCTGCAACTGGTAAAAGAAAAATAAAAAAGGACTGAGCAAAACCATGGGCAAATCCAGCAACCCGACTTTCGCGGGTGATAAGGAATTTGAGAAGATCCATCTCAAGGAAAAGTTCTCCTACGGCCTCGGCGATGTTGCCTGCAACGTTGTCTACGCCCTGACCACCTCGCTGCTGATTTACTTCTACACCAACGTAGTCGGTATCTCGGCGGCTATGATCGGTACCATCATGCTGTTCTCCCGTTTCTTCGATGGTATTTCCGACGTACTTATCGGTCATCTGGTTGACCGCACGCATTCCAAGCACGGCAAATCCCGTGCATGGATTCTCTGGATGATGATTCCGTACGGCATCGCAGCCATCCTGCTGTTCACCGTTCCGCCCGCAACCCCGATCGTCAAGGGCATCTACGTTTTCATCACCTATAACTTCTGCACCACCGTTGTCTACACCGCACTCAACCTTCCGTATGCAACGCTGGCTACCCTGATGACCCGCGACACCGACCAGCGCGCCGTTGTCAACCTGTTCCGTACCGGTATGTCCGCCCTCGGCAACATGGTCATCACCGCCATTACCTTCCCGCTGGTTACCCGTCTGGGTGACACCCAGCAGGCATGGATCGAGGTTTCCATCCTCTACGCCATCGTTTCCATCATCATGCTGTTCATCTGCTTCAAGAACTGCCACGAGCGCGTCAAGGAAGAGACCAAGACCAAGGACGGCAAGAACGTTCCGCTCTGGATGGGCATCAAGCTCTGCGTCACCAACAAGTACTTCATCATGTTCTTCATGCTCGCTGTGTTCCTGTCCTTCTATGAGGCAGTTACCGGCACCTGCAACGCATACTACGCACAGTACATTCTCGGCAACCGCGACCTGCTCGGCGCACTCGCATCGTTCGAGTCCATTCCGCAGATCGTTACCGTTCTTGTTCTGTCTCCGTTCATCGCCAAGTTCGGCAAGCGCAATGTCGCTCTCATCGGCGCAATCGTCGCCGTTATCGGCACGGTTTCCCTGTTCATCAACCCGAGCGCCCTCAATCTTGCACTGTTTGCCTGCGTCATGCGCGGCATCGGCAAGGGCTGCTTCCGCGGCGTCAAGTACTCCATGCTGGCTGACGTTATCGAATACGGCGCATGGAAGAGCGGCATCCGCGTACAGGGCCTGATGGTTTCCGCAACCACCGCCGGCCAGAAGTTCGGCTCCGGCATGACGAGCGCGATCTTCGGCGCCCTGATGAGCCTTGTAGGCTTCGCCGGCACCGCAACCATCAATGCCGCACAGTCTCAGATGCTCATCGCCATCTACATCATCGGCAACATCATCGCTTGGGGCGGCATCGGCGTTCTGCTGATCTTCTACAAGCTCGATAAGATCTATCCGCGCATTATCACCGAAATGAAGCAGCGCGAAGCTGCCGAGGCAGCAAAGGCGACCGCAAACGCCTGATTTTCCCCCGCACTCCCTCATTTTTACGCATCATCTTTTTCTTCCCTTATATGGAACAGCCGGCGGAGTCAAGCATTCCTGCCGGCTGCCCCCATATTCTACCGCAAATAAAATTCTGTAAATATCCACCATTTATATGAAAGGCGTGTAACAAATGGAAACCCTGTCCTACGAAAAACGCATCGAACTCGGTAATCTCGTCCCGGCGCTCGGCCAGTTCAAGGTCATGGAAAAAATCCCGCAGTATCAGCAGTGCGAGGTGCACAACCTCGTGGATGCGCCCGCCGAGGTGCCCGAAACGCTGCGCCACGTTGTATTCAACATCGAGCGCGGCCAGACGCTTCACGAAACCATCGACTTTCTCAATATGTGCCCCGACCTCAAAAACATGGACATCATCTACGCCAACGAGCTGGATGACGGCGCGGTCCGCTCGGGCAACTGCAACGTTGCCTACGAAATCGCGAAATCCATCGGCATGAATTACGCCTACGGTCTGGAGTTTATCGAGCTGGTAAATCCCGAGGACAACAAGGGCTTCCACGGCAACGCCCTGTTCTCCCGCTGGCCCATCCGCTGGGCGAAGGTCGTCCATATGCCCGAGCAGTACAACTGGTACTATGACCGTCAGAAGCGTATCGGTGCGCGCGTTGCCATCGTCTGCTCGCTCGACATCGGCGGACGCGAGGTCGGCGCGGTCAGCGTTCATCTGGAGAACCGTGCGGACAGCGAGGGCCGCGAAGCGCAGATGGCAGTCGTATATGATGAGATCAAGCGTTCGTTCGCGCCGGACACTCCGGTCATGATCGGCGGCGATCTGAACACCAATACGTTCGACGGCAACGACATTCCGGGATTTACCAAGCTGTTCAACGACCCAGAGCGTCTCTCCAAGCACATGGAGCACGTTGAGCAGTACGAGCGCGTTCTGCCGCAGGCGGAGGAAAACGGCTTCTCCTACCGCGAGTTCAGCAGCATCGAGGGCACGCGCCGCAAGCCGATGCCGGGCGGCAAGAGCATGCTGCTCAAGCTGGACTGGCTGATGGCGCGCGGCATGGAATGCGTCGATCACGGCACGATTTCGACCGAGACGAAGGACTGCACCTGGGCCGAGCCGGGCAGCGCGCTGGCGAAGTTCACAGGTCCCGAGCTGTCCGACCACAACGCCTGCTGGGCAGACTGTCGATTCGCAAAGTAAATACTGAAATCTATTGTAGAAAGCTGCACACGCTGCATACATATTGGCAGCGTGTGCACTTTTTATCGAGTGAGGAGAACCTACATCAAATGAGTGGAATGATACAATACCTGCGCGAACTTCATTTCGCCTCGGTCGTAGTGCGGCTCGCCCTTGCGATGCTGCTCGGCGGCTGCATCGGTCTGGAGCGCGGACGCAAGCGCCGTCCGGCCGGTTTCCGCACCTATATGCTCGTCTGTCTTGGCGCGGCGCTGACCGTGCTGCTCAGCCTGTACGAATTTACCATGGTGACAGGGCCGTGGTCGGATATTTGCGCAGAGATCGGCATAAAAACCGACGTTTCGCGTTTCGGCGCACAGGTCATCAACGGCATCGGCTTTCTGGGCGCAGGAACCATTCTCGTTACCGGCCGCCAGCAGGTCAAGGGCCTGACCACTGCCGCTGGTCTGTGGGCGTCGGCCTGCACCGGCCTTGCGGTCGGCGCAGGATTTTACGAGTGCGTGCTCATCGCATTCGCGATGATATTTCTCAGCATCCGCCTGTTCCCAATTGTGGATGCGTACATACAGGAGAACGCGCGTGACATCAATCTGTACATGGAGTTCCATTCGCTCGGGGACATCAGTACCATCATCAATCAGCTGAAAGCGCAGAACGTGCAGATCTACGACATCGATATCGAGCGGAACAAAAGTGGCGAGGCGCTGCACCCAAGTGCGATCTTCTCGATCCGCCTCAATGAAAAAATACCGCACACGCAGCTTCTCTCCGATCTGGCGGAGTTGGACTGCCTTTGCGTGATCGAAGAGCTGTAAGGAGTGGACTGCTATGTTATCTGTTTTTGACGGCCTGCGCGACGTGACGACGCTTTCCGTGTTCGTGCGTCTGGCCTGCGCGCTCATCTGCGGCGGCATTATCGGTATCGAGCGCTCGTACAAGCGCCGCCCGGCCGGCTTCCGCACGCACATCCTCATCTGCATCGGCGCGGCCATCACCACGCTGACGAGTCAGTATCTGTATCTGAATATGCACTATTTTACAGATATGGCGCGCCTCGGTGCACAAGTTGTTGCGGGTATTGGCTTCATCGGTGCGGGCACCATCATCGTTACCAAGCGGCAGCGCGTCAAGGGTCTGACCACGGCGGCTGGTCTCTGGACCTCGGCCATCATCGGCCTCACCTTTGGCGGCGGCTTCTACGAGGGCGGCATTCTCGCGACCGCGTTCATCATGCTCGCCGAGCTTGTGTTCTCGCGGCTGGAGTACCGTGTGTTGGAGCACGTTCCCGAGATCAATGTGTATATGGAATACGAGGATAAAACGTGTTTGGACGATGTGCTGCAGCTGTACCGCAGATGTGATGTCAAGGTATTGAATATTCAGATCACCCGTGCGGCGGAAAACGGTGAGCACAATGCCTGTGCGATCTTCACGCTGCGCCTGCCGCGCAGCTGCACGGTAAACCGTCTGATGACACTGGTCGGCGAGCGTAAAGGCATCGTGTCGGTCGAGGAACTGTAAAACGGCAGAACGCAGAAAGAGGCTGACGAATCTGCGCTTTCAAACGAATGGAATTCGCGTCTTATGTCACATTTTTTCGTCTTTTTTGTAAAAAACGAAGTGTACATCCCCACTTTTACAAAGATTACACAAAAATGAATTGCTCTATTGAATACGCGTTACAGTGCGAGAACTTTTTTCTGTTTTTCCTTCATTTTTAACTATATATTATAGATGTAGAAGCTCCTGAGATATTCTCAGGAGCTTACTTTTTGTCAAAAAGGAGGAAGCAAAGATGTTCAACAATCAAAAATTTCTGACGCGCGGCGTGATGGCTGAAATTCCATCATGGCTGACCAACCTCATGTGGCACATGGTCTTGACGATGGTAGTTGAAGAAAAAGACTACTTGCAGGTATTCAAGCTGACGAAAACACTAACTGGTCAGCACATCGTCCACGAGCAGGAGCAGTCGCCGTACCGCTATGAACTTGACGTTGAGTGCCCGGACGCGGTGAACGCTAAGGTGTTCGTCATTGACAGTCAGGTATATTCTACTATGCTGCTGGCAGATGAATATTAAAACCCTACAAACGAAACGGAGGAACAACCAATGCAAGAGACAAGAATTTGTGCAAACTGCGGTGCAGAACATCCGATTGAAGATATGTTTGAGGTAGAAGGCGACTGGCTCTGCGAGGACTGCGCCGACCGTTTAACCGTCATCTGTGACCACTGCGACGAACGGATTTATGCGGAAAACGCCATCGAAGACGAGCATTATTCGCTGTGCCACGACTGCGACTGCATCATCCGCACCTATAGCGCCTACTACGATGGACGACGGTCGCACCTACTGCGAAAGCTGTTAGGACGATCACGAGGGCGCGATTCACGAGTATAACTATATGCCCGACCTCGTTTTCCACGGCAAGGGTCTGCGGCACTTCGGCGTAGCACTGGAAATCGACAACGGCGGCGCAGACCGTTACAATGCCGAAAAATTGTTGAACATCGCCAATGCAGACGCGGAGAATTTATATATCAAGACGGACGGCAGCTTGGACGATGGTTTGGAACTCGTCACGCACCCAATGACGCTTACATACCATTTGAACGAAATGCCGTGGGCGGCAGTGCTCCGCAAGGCGCAGGAACTCGACTATCTCAGCCACGCCGCCGGGACTTGCGGATTGCACGTGCATATCTCGCGCTTGGCGTTCGGCTGCACCTACGTGCAGCAGGAAGCTGCGATTGCACGGCTTTTGTACTTCGTCGAAAAGTTCTGGGCGGAACTCTTGCGATTCAGCCGCCGCACGCAGGGTCAGATGAACCGTCGGGCCGCGCGGTACGGCATGAAGCTCACGCCGACAGACCAGATGTGCCATGCCAAGAACTTGTGTGCGGGACGTTACACGGCGGTAAATCTCACGAACTCCGATACCGTTGAAATCCGAATGTTCCGCATCACGCTCAAACTCACCACCCTGAAAGCCACCTTGCAGATGGTCAACCATCTGGTCGAGGTGGCCGTTTCTTTGTCTGACAGCGAGGTGCAGGATCTCAGCTGGTTTGATTTTCTCGACGACATCACCGAACCGGAGCTGATCCAGTATCTCAAGGAGCGCCGCCTGTACGTCAACGAACCCGTAAATGCAAGCGAGGAGGAATAATATGTGTAGTTTGTTCGGTTTAATCGATTTCAAGGAAAGTCTGAGCACCCACACCAAGAATAAAATTCTGAACACATTAGCACGCGAGTGTCAGGTGCGCGGCACGGACGCGACCGGCATTGCCTACAATTTTAACGACCGCCTGCGGATTTATAAGCGCCCCTGCCCGCTCAAAAAATGAAGATTCATATTCCGCACGGTGTAAACGTGGTCATGGGGCATACCCGTATGACCACACAGGGGAATGCGCAGTTTAACCAGAACAACCATCTGTTCTTAGGACACATTGACGACAGCGATTTTGCCCTTGCACACAACGGCGTACTTTGGAACGACAAAGAACTCCGCATGAAAGAAAATCTGTCGCTGACAAGCGTGGAAACCGACAGCTACGTTGCCATGCAGCTTCTCGAACAGCAGAAAACCCCTGACTTTGACAGCCTGAAATCTATGGCTGAAGCGGTCGAGGGTTCATTTGTGTTTACTGTTCTGGACAAGGAGGACTCCATCTGGTTTGTCGTCGGAAATAACCCGTTGTGCGTGATGTTCTATGATGGCTTTCTGATTTACGCTTCGACACAGGAAATCCTGTGCAGAACGATCAAAAAGCTGCACTTAAAGGCGCCAACGGACATTCTAGAGCCAAAGGAGGGTGAAATTCTGAAAATCGACCGCATCGGACGTATCACCACAGGCATATTCACGCCGAAAACGTCTTTCGAACACTGGTGGCGCAAATACCCCTACTTCCGCGACTACTGCGAGGACACGCCGGAAAGCTTCGATGATTTGTTCTCCGTTGCTAAAGTGTTCGGCGTGAGCGCGGACGAGGTGCAGGCGCTGCTCGATTACGGCTGCTCCGCAGATGAAATCGAGGAAATGCTCTACGATCCGGCACTCCTGCATGAGATGACCGGTGAACTGCCTATGCGTACTGATTGGAGGTGATTTCATGGACGCAGCAAAAATCGTTCTCGGCGTGATGACGGTCATCGGCCTGCTAGCTGATCTGCTGTCAGATGACGACTGAACGCAAAAGTACCGGCTCACGCGAACCGGTACTTTTTTGAGCCTTTCAATAGGGTATACCCTTGTGAAACAGGGAAAAGTTGTGTCAATAGAGTTGCTTTCGGAGTTTTGCAATATGTCAGAACGGAGTGTGATCCTATTGCAATACCCTACCGTTTTCGGTCAAGAGGCTTCATACAGTAACACCTCATCATCATGAATAGAATCTAAAAAGCGCTGGTCCAGGCTGGTGGTTGGTACCAGATCGACTGGTCGTCCAAGAGAATCCTCCAAATCGAGGAGAAGTCCTGCAAGCTGAAAGCCTTTGATACTGCCCTTGTCAATACGCAGGTCAATGTCGCTGGAATCCGTCATATCGCCGCGAGCGAATGAGCCGAACAGGTAAACACGCTTTGCGCCATACTGGGCAGCAAGTAAAGAAAGTACGGCGACCCTATTGCAATCAACCACGTTTCAACTGCTCAATAAGATTATCAAACAGAGATACAAACTCGCTCTCAATCTGAGAGTAAATTTCTTGTGCGGTTGCATCATCATAAAGGTGCGAGGTCTGGTTGCGAGCATTCAGCAGTGCAATCCACGCCTGTTCATCGTCAATCAGGCCATACGAGAACGCCTTACGCATCGTTGCTTTCAGACTGTTCAGTTCAGTAAAGCCTTGGTCGAGCAAAAACTCGCGTGTGGTTTTCCACGCCAGCTCGCAGGTGAACTCAAAGCGCTGGATTACACCGTCGCGGATGATTTTATCCGGGTTCTCTTGATACGCCTGCACACCCCCGCGTAAGCGTTCAACAGCATTGGTGAGATTTTCGAATTTCGTATTGTAACGGTCCAGCAAGCAAATCCCGTCCTTCTCTATATTTTGAAGCAATGCGGCATCGGTGTGTTCGCTGACAAACACCAGATCAACCGAATACAGCGAGTCCAGATCATTTTCGACAGCATCGCTGAATTGCGCACGCTGCTGCGCTGTGCAGCCCCATACCGCAAAATCGTAGTCGCTACGGGCGTGATGATCGCCGCGGGCACGCGAACCGAATAATACCAGTTTCGGCACTCCATAACGGTGCGCTAACTGTTTTACCTGTTCGATTGTCTTATCCATCAGCGTCACCGTCCTTATTATTTTCATTATACCATACTTAAAGGAGAGATACACCATGAAAATCGGCTATATCCGCGTCAGCACCGGGGACCAGAATACTGCACGTCAGGAAGTCCTGCCGCACGACCTCGGCGTTGATGAACTGTTTATCGACAAGGCCAGCGGCAAAAACGCTGACCGTCCAGAGCTGAACCGCATGATGGAATACGTCCGGCACGGCGATACGGTTATTGTCGAGTCGATCAGCCGCTTTGCCCGCAACACACGCGACTTGCTCGACCTTGTAGCACGGTTGACTGAAAAGCAAGTTGAGTTTGTCAGCCGCAAGGAGGCCATCGACACCACTACACCAACCGGTAAATTCATGCTCACCGTATTTGCGGCCGTCGCGGAGCTCGAGCGTGAGTATATTCTTCAGCGTCAGCGTGAGGGAATTGCTATCGCGAAAGAACAGGGCAAGTACACCGGTCGCAAGCCACTGTCGTTTCCGGACAATTTCGAGCGGGTAGTCGCACGCTGGCATACCGGCGAAATCACCGCGACCGAGGCCATACGGCAAACCGGATTGAAGCCGAATACGTTTTACCGGCGGTGTGCGAAATCGAAACAGACTGCGAGAAAATAAGGCTCCACCGCAAACCTTGGTTGTCGCTATCCCTTAAATATTAACCGCCGAACCTCTCGTTTATGGGAAGTCCGGCGATTTTTTGTTTTATCCGTTTCGATGTTTTAAGCGAAAGTATGCGACCAAGTCTTCTCATGCCAGAATCGCTCTTCTCTGCCGCTCCACAATTTCGGACAGCCGGTTCAGCCGTTCCTCCGGCAGTTCGATGTCCGAATGCGGCCTGAATCGAAAGCCGTCCAGGTTTTTCAGCTCCTGCCGGATTTCATCGGTCAGCATGCCGCGTGCCGTCTTGATAAAGTCCACGCCGATGCGCGGACGGCACTTGCCGATGTACCAGTCCAGATTGGCCAGCTGATCTTCGTCCAGATCGAACAGCAGACTGCGGTTGTGGTCAAAGACCGGCGCAGGCTTTTGAATTTTCATCGTCTGATTGTCGAACAGGAAGCCGAAATTGCCGAGATGGCGGTCTGTGTTGAGAATGAGCGCGTCAAGTACGAACATACGGCGGAGCGCGTCCTCCGCGCCAAACCCAGTATACAGCCGCAGCAGCTCGGAAACCGTTGTCTGCCGATCGGGAAAGTCGCTGATTTTGATGAGTCCGGCCTGCTCATCGGTAAACAGACGGCACTTGGATATCAGTCGATGATGGTAGAAATCCAGGTCGTAATCCACAGCCTGTGGACAAATCTGTGCCGCAATCTGGCACGCAAGGAATTCGGACAGCGGCTCGATTTCATAGGTGTCGCTGCCGCCCTTGTAGAGATAAATTTCGTCCGGTTCGCGCACCCAGCATTTTGCGTAATAGCCGTCCGTACCGAACTCCGGCGAGGTGGAGGACAGGGACTCTACGCTGATCACGCCGCTGAAAGCCGCCTGCGCGATGAGGGCATCAAACTCGTTTCGATATAGGGAAACCTTGTCCCAGCCAAACGTTTCCGACTCTTCTTTCACCCAAAACGTATCGTTGAGCGACAGCGCATGCGTCACACGAAGAAAGCCCTCCAGACCGATGCAGCCGTACTGCTCCAGAAGCTGTTCAATGTGCTTGCGGTGCTTGGGTGCCCTACGCTTCTCAAGCCACGCCGTCAGCGATTGCAGACCGAGCGGGCGCAGCTCGGTCTGCCACTCGTTCAGAACCGCGCTTTCCTCTCCAAATTCGTCCTGTATACAGGAGAACAATGCCCACGGCTCGTCTTTATTCATTAAGATGTATCGCATAAGGCGCCCTCCTTTCGCACTTTGGTGAGGTAATTATAGCATATTGAACACAGAATGGCAAAAGGAGCATAGCATCCGCCAGAGCTGCAATGTAATTGATAAATTGTGCCATTCCGCAAAAACCTGTTTTCCTCATCAAGAACGAGGATGGCGATCTTGGTGTCATAGATTCATTCTCCGTGCGTAGCCGCTGAACTTCTGCGTCCTCTGCGCTCTATGGCAAATGCCTCCGGCCCTTTACTTCAAATCGACTCGCTGTTTCGCAGTAACTCAACTTTTCTTTCATCATGTTTTGCACGACCAGTTTCTTAAGGCAATACCGCATAATTGAACAAGAGCGATTTGCGAATAAATTTTGCGTACTGATGAGGCGCGGTTTCGCAGCAATACTTGCCGTATTGCAAGAAATCGCAACAAAATCAGAATACAAAATTTCCGCAAAGCGCCGCTGCTTTAATTGTGCGGTGTTGCCTTAAATTCTGGCGTGTCCCGTTTATTCATTTTTTCCTCTTGCATAATAAATCACTCCATCTGTTAGATAGTATATCATACTGTCTAACAAATAGGGGTGCAGTTCAACATATGTCCCCCTTCTTTCTCATTCCTCTGCTGCAGTTCCTGAATATGCGCGGACACCAGCATGGCAACCGCATAGTGACCAACAACGTTAACCGCTGTTTTCCGCATCAACCTATGCACAGCGCAAAGGGTATTGCTTCCCCTCTGAAACCTTTCAAGCGTAGTATATTTGCTCAGATACATGTTAATCTGCTGCAGTAAATCTGATTCATCGTTGGGTTTTCGATCAAGATCAGCAGGCAGATAATCTATAGCACTCCGAGGCGTAAAAGAACGCAGAATATCGTTTTTTAGGCATGGACGCATTTCCTTAACAGTTTCCCATTTGATATCCTCGAACATTTCTTCTCTATCTTCGTCTTCATCTTTTCGGCAATTATTTGTAAACTTATGAACCAGCTTTTTGTAATGTTCAGGCAGCACCCGTTCCTTCCCATACAGTGGGTGATACGGTGCTGAACGAAAGAGTAACAATCTTTTCGAGTGGGAAATACAGTTCTTTTATACAGAACCAGATGTTTTACCAGTACATCCTCTACTCTCTCCAGCAAGTGCTCTGACGCTTCACTTATGACAAAAGTTTCATACACATTATCTATTAAAGAGCAGGAGGTATTGTACTTCAGCAGTTCCGCTTTATCGTGCTTATTCCCGTCTCCCTTAACTTTATATATGGCATTTAATACGAACAGCAATGGCAGTACAGGGTAAATATATGGTGTCTAAAAAACTGCGTTACACCTTGTCTTACTACAAACTGTTCTCTTCTTTACAGGCACACCTTTATACAGTAGTTCGTTATCAAATCGCCGATAGCAATTATTGATATCCTCCGTAATTTTCTTTATTAGGTTTTCCATTATCCTCATAGTCATGCCATTTATCGCTCGTCTCTGAACGGCTCAGCAGATGCACCATATTACTGATCGCCTGAAACAAGTAATCATTTTCATCACGAATTTTAAACAGCAGTTTGTAAGACTTCATGTCAGCTTCATCATCATAGCTACGCATGTTAATTTTTGTAATATTTTCTTCAGTCCCAAAAACAAGTCTGGTATAGAGAAACTGAAGCTCATCCGAGCTCAAGTCTTCTCTTTTTCCGGGCTCAGTCAGAAAATCTGTAAGAATACGGAAATTCCTATCTTTGTACCCAGGAATATTGCTGTTTTCAACGAATTCCGCAAATTCAGTCATCTGCTGTTCAATCTTATGCCGAAGTTTTTCTTTGACAAATTAGCATTTTCAAAATCAAATGCGCTATTACAGAACTTCTCAAACACTATAACTACTGGGCCACTCCACCGCACGACGACAAGAAGGGTAAAACCGGCAAGACCGATCATCGCGACTGCACCGCCGGAATTGCCTTGACAGCCGAGTTCGTGTTGGACGGCGTTTCCGAACTCACGCGAAGCATTTTCGTGTACCTCGGTAAGCCGCTCAATCTGACCGAGGACGTCTGCCCGGCTCTGATTGGAGCAGCCCTCGAGGAGTTCGCTGACTGGTTCGCAGACAACTACGAACATGCAATTGCGCTGCTGCATCAGATTGCCGACAAGCCGGACATCCTGTCCCATCTGCGGGTCGATGGCTCGGATGAGTTCGCTGATCTACTCACGCGCGAACGCCGTATCCAGGCCAATCTCGCTCTGCTTCGGTGGTCTTTCTTATGCATGGTCGAGATGATCAAAAAACGCATAGAATTACCTTCCAGCAATGAGCATGCGCTCTACGAAAAGTTTTGGGAGGCCATTCACTGCTCTGTCCGCAAGCAGGTGGAGGAATTCGCCTATTTTTAGTATAGCCCCTGCGGCATCGAGCCGCAATACAGGCGCGGTTCCGTAGGTGTCTGATACGGCGAAATCCGGTTATCCCGAACTGTCGTATATATAGTATAACAATGGAAAGAATATACAATGCACCCACCATCTACACAAACCAAAGGAGGCCAACCCTTATGTTCAAGCCCACACCCACCTGTCCCCTGCCCGACATCCGCGAGGCACGCATCGACCCGACCCTGCCGGTGAACGAGCGCCTGCGCCTGTTCGCCTCGTCTGTCAGCGACCCACACCGCTTCCGCGTAGGCGACACTGTGGTTGAGGTGCTGTTTGATGACGGCGCACCCAGTCTGCAATCCTGCCTGACCAACCTGTGCAAGCGGCTCCAGTGATGGTAAAAGCCGGATAACCGAAGCGAAGCCTTGCGGCACGCCGTGTGCTGTGATACACTATACGTGCAAAACACAGCCTGCGGCGTGCCGTCCGTTTTTAGGAGGCACTCAATGGCACGAAAAAGTAAATACGATCCCCAAAAGTTATCCACAGTCCTGTGGAAACCCGCGCTCTATATCCGTCTTTCCCGCGAGGACGGCGACAGCGAGGAGAGCAACAGCATTATCAGTCAGCGCGAGCTGCTGACCGAGTTTGCAGATACGCAAACCGACATGACCGCGTCCCGGCTGTACGTTGATGACGGCTATACCGGCACCGACTTTGTTGAGGTAAGATAACGATACCTTTTTTGCAGAGGGTGTTATCTTACCTCTTTTTGATGTATGTTAGATAGCATAACTCTTTACGTCGGCTCCTATCTGTCTGAAATAGGAGATACTTTCGGTAGGCTTGTCACCTGTATCAACTCTGCCGACAAAGCTATAAAAGATTTCGATTTTGCGGGTGTTCGTTTCCTTATCCAGTTCGTGAATAAGAATACGGTCAATAAATTCATGGACGTTTTCGTAGGTCAGTTCTTCAATCGCTGTGTATCTGCGTACCAGTGCGACAAACCTTTTTACGTCCGCGCTGCGCTCGGTGGCGTTGTCGATTTCCTGTGACAGCTCCGCAATCCTCCGGGTCAGCGTCTTTTTTTCTTCATCATAGCCGGAAGTCAGAAAAGCAAATTGTTCATCTGAAAGTTTCCCTAAAGCGTTGTCCTCGTAGAGCTTGCGGAATAAGATGTTCAGCTCGTTAATACGGTTCTGCGCCTTGTCAAGCTCTTTCCGCTGCTGTGTCAGCGTCTTTTGTACTGCCTTTGCGCTGCACTCGTTGGCTGTTTCGATAAACTCCTGTTCATGCTCTTTCACATAAGACGTTACTCGCTGCAAGTCTGCAAGGACAAGTTCTTTCAATACGCTTTTGCGGATATAATGCGTAGTGCAGAGCATATCATTTCTTGCCCGGTTGCGGTAGTTGCCGCAAGTGTAGGCGTGTTTCCGTTCAAGCGTCCCGGCTCCGCGTACTGCATACATTTTGTAGCCGCAGTCCCCGCAAAAGAGCAGCCCGGAAAACAGGTCAATTTCATCAACCTTTGTCGGGCGTTGCCGGGTGGCAATCCGCTTCTGTGCAAGTTCAAAGGTTTCTTCATCAATCAAAGGTTCGTGAGTGTTGGGGAAGAAATACCTTTTTTCCTCCGGGTTCTTTTTCGTCTTTTTCGACTTATAAGATACCTTGTAGGTTTTCCCGGTTATGGTATGCCCTAAATATTCTTTCCTTGTCAGAATGTCGTACAGCGTCTTATCCGGCCAGTTGTACCATGCGTTGAGCTGTGGGCGGGGGTGGCGTTTGCTCCCTGTCCTGCGGTAGCGCAGTTCCCCGACGGTCAGTATTTCATTGTCCCGCAGCCAGTTCTGGATTTCACACATACGGTCGCCCCGTACATACATTGCAAAAATCTGTTTTACGACGTGCGCCGTTTCCGGGTCGGGTATCAGATGATTGCGGTTATCCGGGTCGATAAGGTAGCCGTAAGGAGCTTCGCCGTTGACGCGCTCGCCTTTCTGCGCCTTTGCCTGTTTGACAGCCCGGATTTTCTTTGAGGTGTCGCGGGCGTAAAACTCGTTGAACCAGTTCCGCAGAGGGGTAAACTCGTTATCTTCCCTTGCTGTGTCTACACCGTCGTTAATGGCAATGTAGCGCACTTCATATTCGGGAAAGACAATCTCTATCAGCTCCCCGGTTTTCAGATAATTACGTCCCAGACGGGAAAGGTCTTTTGTTATGACGGTCGCCACGTTCCCGGCTTCAACCTCATGCAGCATGGCTTGAAGCCCCTCACGCTCAAAGCTCACGCCGGAAAATCCGTCGTCTACGAAAAAGCGCGTGTTGAAAAAGTGGTGTTCGTCAGCATACTTTTGTAAAATCAGTTTTTGGTTCTGTATGCTCTCGCTTTCCCCGGCTTGCATATCTTCCTGGCTCAATCTGCAATATAAAGCGGTAATCTTGTCTGTCTGTAACATTTTGTCCTCCTTTCCGACGACAGACAAGCATGGTATTTGTACTGTCTATATTATACCACATACCGCTGCCTGTGTCATGTATAAAATGTGAAGAAACGCCCTATTTCCGGGCGTTTGCGGGGTTCAGTTCCATGTCTTTGCGAATGAGTTTTTTTATCTTTTTATCCAGTGTGTCCGTTGCGCGTTCACTTGCGGACGAACATACAAGGTAAGTAACTTTTCCTATTTTATGCTCCGTTGTGGTAACGGGCGTTTGGTTTTGCGTCAAAGAAAATCCCCCTTTCTTTCGCAAACATATAATATAGTCTATGAATAGCAGCAAGTCCACTATTCAATAAAACAAAGGCTTTAATCGGACGGTTATTAGCATAACCTCATGGGAATTTCACCCCGGCATGGTTCTCATGCCGCCCTACCCATTGCCTGCGACGCTCTTAACGCTCGGACTGTGGCTGTAAGGAAGTATCATTGTATATTCTGCGTGTCGTCGCCCGCAAGCCGCTACACTTGCTTTCCGGCGCGGTGTTGGTCGCTCGGCTGTCCGGGCGGGGATAACCTCACCCGGATAGCGTCATGGCGCACCCGCCGTATGGCTCGGCGCAAAAGGAACGTATCCGATTTGCCCTATGCTGCGCCGCCGTTATCTTGCGCCGCTTTCTTTGTCAAGGTTCAGAATGGCTTTGCTGCCGCGTCAGCAGCGGAACGGAAAAGGGGGAGAGAGAAAGCGTCCCGCCGCCGCTGCGGTTTATTCCTCTGCCTTAAAGGTGAGGACAGCCATCATCAGTTTTGCTTGCAGCCGTTCCCGAATGTCGTGGTCTACGCCAAAATAGACGTTCCCGCGCTCGTCGTACAGCTTCCGCATGGAGAGGCGGGCTATGTAGCCGCTGAAATGCTGCAAGACAATCTTCATGGCGTCCGGGTCGCCCTTTGTCGCTGCCACAATGACAGGATAAGGAACAAGGGCATTTTCCGGGTAGCCGGGTTCGTTACCATTCGTCCCATTCATCA
>OHAG01000944.1_pt1 | contig 21184 bp, 19 predicted proteins | sample 1577081 | NCBI WGS metagenome assembly OHAG01 (sample SAMEA3541513, study PRJEB24748) | human gut metagenome | biome: human gut; feature: human-associated habitat; material: faeces | place: China | collected 2012
GCTGACATTATCCTGACCGGGCGTGATTTGGACAGGCGAACGCTGTATCTGCATGAGGAAAACTGCATCTGGCTGTTGGACGAGGAGGAAACCGCCGAGGAGCAACGACTGAAAGCCGTTCCGGAATATCTTTGGAGAGTTGCGGAGTACGTCGAGCAAGCCGGAAAGTGGCAGGGGACTGCAACCGAGTTGTTATCTGCAGTTGGTGTTGATGGCGTTTTGCCCCATATGCTTACCCGAAAAATCGTGGAACACTTTGACACGGTATTTGTACCAAAGGATATTCACTATGAAACGCATCGCACATCGCAGACGCGCTTGCTGAAGTTTTCGCATTCTGAAAATGACGCTGATGACGCCAATGACGCTGATATTGACATAACTCAATTATCCGGCTGGGATATCTCAAAAATAGCGTCACAAGCGTCATTAGCGTCATCGGCCAAGCCTTGGCGCGGAAAATATGGGGCGTAACCTCGTAGAGAACCGCTTACTTGGTACAGATATAAACGTAGACACGATGAGCTATTGAACTGCCAAGAAATGACGCTACTTCTGAAACGTAGAAAAAAGAAATGACGCTAAAATCAGCAATGACGCTGATTTGATTTACAAGCAAGGAGGTACAATGGCTTATATCAAACAAAAGTCCGAACGCAAGTACAAAATCACTGTCTGCAACGGCTATAAGGTCAACGGGCAGAAACGTATGAAAGCACAAACGATAACAGTACCGCCGGAAGTTCCCAAGCGTGGAATTCAGCAGTATGTTATGGCTGAAGCTGAGCGCATCGAGAAAAAGTTCAAGTATGGCGTAGAAGAAAGCGACCAGACACACTTTGACCGCTACGCCGAGTCGTGGCTGAAACGGCAGGAACCGTATTTCAAGGCCACTACGCTGGCCGGATACAAGAGAAATCTGGAAATTGCCTATCTGCAAAGGCGGGCGAGGCTGTCAACAGCGGTGCGTATGCGCCGTTCATCTTGACCGTTGACTGGCTCGGCTGGCTTTGCTATTTCTGAAAGATACAAAGTGCCGCAATGGGAAGATACATACTCAAAAGGGATAATCTCTGCCATAGTCCTTCAAACGCAATTATTGTTCCTCTATAATTCGGCTTATCAGCCATTACAAATAGCGCAAAAAAGACTATTGCAAAGATAAAGCAAATTAAAGATAAAATTCCTAATAACCCATTAGACACTTTGAAAAAATATAATCCGACAAACAATGGTGCAAGTGTTAAAAGTAGAAAACCTATTACTGAACCATAACCATGTATCTTTGCGGAAAGAGTTTCAAGGCTTTTGGTTTCTCCAACTGAAAAAATCCCGGAAAGAATACAACCGCCTACGGCGTAAATCACAATAACGGAAAAAAGCATTATGGATATAGAACTTGATACTTGTGCGACAGTAGGATAAAGCTGTAAGGTGCTGATTAAAATTGCAACTCCAAACGCAACCAGCCAAATGTTATAAATTGAATGTAATGGTGCTTTTGAATTTCCTAAAACGCTCATTACTTGTGTCAAATGATTATAGTCTTTGTAAAATGGAGCTAACAAGAATGGAATAATTAAATCTAATGCCAAAAGCACCGGCAAAAAATGAGATAAATAATTCTTAATCATTGGTTTTACCTCACTTTTAGAAAATGAAAATCGCAATATGGCGAACCATTTCCTAATGTGCCAGTTCGTTCAAAACGAATTTTGGGTAATAAACCTGAAAAAGAAATATCATCATTTTCACAATACACACAACATAACTCTGGACAATCATACATTTTTGTTAGTTCCCAATAAATGCAATTATGCAAATTGAAGTGTATCTCTTTGCCATTACATTTAACCCATTCCGTTGTCCAACCGTCATCGGGAAAATTTTTTCGCATATGCTTTTTTACACCTAACCGATAGATGGTATATGCAAAAGGCATACTTCCTAACTTTTTCATTTCTTCTTTTTGAACGTTTGCGGCTTTATGGGTTTCGTTTCTAACATATTCTAACGCTTCATTTTGGTTTATACCCTCTCCTCGAAGTGCCTTGTAATAAGCCAACGTTGGAAATAGCTTTAATTGCAAATGATTTTGAATTGCGGCGTTATTGCGATAGTCGGCGTTATTCAGAAGTTCTTGATAAATTTTTTCTGCTTGCTCAAAAATCAGCTTTCCTTTTTCTTGCCCAAACTGTTGAATACAATCCACTTCTAAAAAGGGAAGCGTAGTTTCATTTAGTTTCATCATCATTTCCTCCCTTGAAGTGGCCTAAACCTTTCAAAATCTTTACAGCAACCTCTTTCATTACATCAGCTTTGACTACAGCTATTCCTTGTTCCTCATCGCCTAAAACGAGTAGCGTGTCTCCGGGATTTATGTCAAATATTTCTCGCGCTTCTTTGGGAATGACAATTTGTCCGCGCTCCCCAACCTTAACAGTTCCAAATATGTGCTTTCCTTTTGGCATGGACATTGTACAGCATCTCCTTAATTCATGTTTTTCATACTTACATGAAAAGTATACACCACTTCAAGAAAAATGTCAAATCACCTTTACTGATTACGGAATAATGGGGATAGCCGTCTTTCATATTGTGGTGTTACTTTATGGCACATGAGCATTTACCTATCGCTTCAAGCTGATTTTGAAAGCAAACAACTTGCCGCTGGATTTGAATGTGCATAGCTTGCGCCACACCAATGCCAGCCTGCTGATTGCGCAGGGTGTGGATGTGCGCACGGTGGCTAGTCTATTGGGTCATGCACAGGCAAGTACAACGCTGGATATTTATGCCCACGCCTTTGACAAGAACAAACGCAAGGCGCAGGAAAAGTTGGGAAAGGCGATAGGATTATGAGAAAAATCAAGCTGACGCGCGCCAATAAAAGCATCCTGCTGAAAGCCTTGGGCGATTACTACTACCGGCAGCGAGCCATGAACACAGGTTGGCGTGAAACTGGATATTTGATACTCAAAGTTGATTCTCTCTCAGCCAGTAAAAAGGCTGCTTTCACCAGTGAGGAAGTCTGTCTTGCAAGAAACGCTGTAAATCAGCTGCGAAACAAGAAAATTAAGCAGGGGCAGTACACGGATGCCACCGATGATATGTTGCTAAAGTTATTTTAAAAAGCCAAAAAAGAAAAACCTCATTGCAAAAAACACATTGCAATGCGCTTTTTGGCGCGACCGAAGGGATTCGCCAAGCTGCGCCCTAGAAACGCCCCACTGGGGCGTTTCTGCCCCGCGGGATGCAAAGCGAGGGGCACGGGCTGTTCGAATCCGCTCTTTTACTGCTTCATAAAATCCATGCAAAACAAAAAGAGCAGCACCCCATAAGGTGCTGCTCTTGGTGCGACCGGGAGGATTCGAACCTCTGGCCTTCCGGGTCGGAGCCGAACGCTCTATCCAGCTGAGCTACGATCGCTTATATATGAAAAACGCCGTTACAGCGTATTTCAATCTTGTAAAGTAGTCAATTTTCAATAGTGGTCAATTCGTGGTCTGACTACCGTTGACCACCGCGTTTTTGCGGGCACAAATTACGCTGTATCGAGTAAAAACTAGCCTGAAACCTGCCCTGTCGCAGTTGTCGGAGAACTACGACAGGACGGTATAGACCGTCGATGAAACGTAAATTTTGTCGGTTATGCACATTTACCGCCAAAACAAGAAAAAGCCTGTTGTCGGTTATCACAACAGGCTTTTTCGGCGTTTTATAGTGCTACTGCACAGTAGTGGTCAAATGGTAGTCAGATGTGAATAGGCAGAAATTCAGGCAGCCAAGGTGCGGGCATCTACTTTGCCGTCCGTCAGGCGGCGGCAGTCGGCATAGGAAGGGGTCACCCTATCGTAAAAGGCATAAACGTAAACCTGCCTGACAATCATTTCATAACCACCTGCATGGATGGTGCAGCCGAACGGGGGTATATGTCTGCCTCAAGACTTATACATTCTTCACGAGCAGTGCCTGATAGGGTTCCAGTTCGACATCCGCCAGCCAGACGGACTGACCATCGGCAGTGCGGTAATTTCCGCCTAATGCGTCAAGGCTGGCCCCTGCCGGGTACTCGGTAAAGTTGAACAGCCCTACCAGCGTTTCCTCGCCGTGCTTGCGTACCAGTGCCAGGACGCCGGGGTTGTGGGTGTCCCATGTGGTTACCCACGCATCCGGGGCAAAGCACTCGTCTGCTCGCATTTTGCGCAGTTCTTCCATGCCCTGCCACAGCTTGTTCGGCAGCGTACCCTTTTGGGTGCGCTGTTTTGCGTTTTCCCAGTTAAACGCACTGCGGTGCAGGTTGCGGCTGTCGTCTGCCCGATTGGGGTCGGACTTATAATCCCAGCCATTGAGCTGGGCAATCTCGTCGCCGGAGTTCAGCATCGGAAATCCCTGCAAAAATGCCATGACGCTATGCAGCAGAAGGTCGCGGCGGACCGCGTAGTCCAGCGCGATCGTATCGCCCGATTCCAGCGCCTGCTCCACGCCGCACAGGCTGGCGGTGGTGCCGCAGCTGCGGGCATCGCCGGTGGCGGGGTCGTAGTTGTACAGCTCGCCCTTTGCCCAGCTTCCGGGAAAATCGCCCGCATAAAAATGGTAGAGATACTCCTTGTGCTTTTGGGGGTCAATATCCAAACGCTTCTCTGCCGCTTCATCCAAACCCCAGCCGATATCATCGTGGCAGCGCAGATAGTTTACAAACCAGCAGTTGCCCGGCAGGGCGTGCAGGGCGTCCAGCTGTGCCTTCAGCAGGCGGGTGTCACGGCTTGCCAAGGCAGCCCACAGGTTGACCATGGTGGACACATTGTAAAGCATGTGACATTCCGGCTTTTCGGGTGTGCCAAAGTACGCCGCCAGCTCCTTGGGCGCCATGACCACTTCGCCCTTGAGGATGACCGCGGGGCAGACACATTCCAGCACCATGCGCAGCATCCGCACAATGGTATGTACCTGCGGTAAATTGCGGCAGGTCGTGCCAAGCTGCTTCCAAATGTAAGGCACAGCGTCAATGCGGAACACCTCCACACCCAGATTTGCCAGATGCAGAATACTTTTGGTCATGTCCACGAACACCGCCGGGTTTGCGTAGTTCAGATCCCACTGGTAGTCGTGGAAGGTGGTCAGCACCCACTTGTGCATCTCCTCGCACCAGGTAAAGTTGCCGGGCGCGGTGTTGGGAAATACCTGCGGCACGGTCTGCTCGTATCGGTCCGGGATGGTGCGGTCATCAAACAGGTGGTAGTAGGCTTGAAACCACGGGTCGCCCGCCTTAGCCGCCATTGCCCAGCGGTGGGTGCTGGCGGTGTGGTTCATAACAAAATCCAGACACAGGCTGATGCCGACCTTGCGCAGTTCGCGGGTCAGATTTTCGAGGTCTTTATTCGTGCCGAGAGCCGGGTCTACGGTATCGAAATCCTCCACCGCATAGCCGCCATCGTTGTGCGGGTGGGGCATCTGCAGTAAAGGCATCAGGTGCAGATAGGTCAGCTTTTGCTCCTTGAAATAGGGCAGCTTCTTTGCCAATTCCTTCAAATTTCCGGCAAACAGGTCGGTGTACATCGTCATGCCGAACATATTGCCCCGCTTGTACCAGTTCGGGTCGGCGGCACGGGTTTTGTCCAGCGCCTTCAGCTCGGCGCTGCGGGCGTCGTAGGCGTCTGCCATCTCCCGTTCCAGAACCTCCAACCCTTCCCGGTTGTTGTACAATTCCATGAACAGCCATTCCAGCTCGTCCTTATGGCGGGCAAATCGTGCGGAAAACTCCTGTGCCATGGGTCAGCCCTCCACTTCTGTCAGGGTGGGCATGGCGGGGATAGCACCGCGGCGGCTGGTGGTGATGCTGGCCGCTTTGTTGGCAAAAGCCAGAATGCTTTCCAGTTTGTCCGCCGTCAGGGTGTTCAAATCCTCCTTGCACAGCTTGGACAGCGCTGCCCCAAAGAAGGTGTCGCCGGCCCCGTTGGTGTCGCCCACCTTGCAGGGAACACCGGCTACATGACCGGTTTTCTCTCCAAGGCGGTAGAACACACCGTTTGCACCCAAGGTGACAAAAATCAGCCGAATGCCGTTTTGTGCCAGCTGCGCCGTGCCGTTTTCGCAGTCGGTGGTGCCGGTCAGCAGGGGCAGCTCCTCGTCCGAAACCTTCAGGATATCCACCAGCGGCAGGGGAGCTTTCATTTGTGCGATCGCTTCTTCCTCGCTGTGCCAAAGGTTGGCGCGGTAGTTGGGGTCGTAGGTGATGATTGCCCCCAGCTTTTTGGCACGGGCGGCGGCGTCCAGCGTGGCGGTGCGGGCGGGGTCGGCGGTCAGACTGACCGAGCCGAAATGCACGATTTTGGCTGCTTTCAGGGCTTCCTCCGGGATATCCTCTTTGCACAGCATCACATCGGCGTTGGCACTGCGGTAAAAGCTGAAATCCCGCTCACCGGAGGCATCCACCGACACGACTGCCATGGTGGTGGGGTGGTCGGCATCGGTGACCATATAGCGGGTGTCTACCTTGTTTTCCTGCAAAACCTCGGTCAGATAGCGGCCAAAGGCATCCTCGCCCACCTTGCCGATAAAGGTAGTCTGTGCGCCCAGCCGGGCGGCTGCAACCGCCAGATTGGCGGGGGCACCGCCGGGGTTTGCCGCAAACTGCGGAATGCCGCGTTCATCCCTGCCGGTCTGGGTCAGGTCGATCAAAACTTCGCCAATCGTTACAATATCCATGTGTATCTCTCCTTGCTGAATGTATCGAACAAAAAGAAGCAGATTTACTACTTCAAAAGATAACGAATATAGGCAGCTGCGCGCTCCGGGTGCGGTGCATTTGCAATGACACCGAGGTAAACGGATCCCTCGAAGCCGGCTTGTGCTATGAGGGGCGTGTCGGAAATATCCAGCGTTACGCCATCGGCAGACAATTCATCCAGGCTGCCGAAATCAGCATCCAGTGTACGCAGGTCAAGAAAATACTCTTCGTCTTGCAGTTGATCTCGCGCAGCGGTGTCCATTAGAATAACATCTAATTGCTGTGCGCTGACAGCAGCCAGCAGCTTCAGCTCCGAGGCATAGACATATTGTTCATCTGCATTGGCAGTTTCATTTATAATCAGCCCGGTCAGCAGATTGACCTGCTGCTTTTTTGTCAGATGCGCATATTGGGCAAAGCCGTCCGTAAGCTGCCCGGTCAAATCAGAACCGGCTGAAATGTTCACAAGGCTAACGTACAGTACAGCTTCTTTTTTGGTGAAATGCCGATAAGCGGCATATCCGAAAATGTACAAAACGATTAAAATTCCTATGATGGGAAGTTTGTAGTATGCCCAAATGTGCTCCCATCTTTTGCGCCCATGCAGAGAACGCAGGGTAGCAAGATCAGCGCTCTTCATCGTGCGATTCCTCATCTGCCGCATCGGGATCTCCGCCGATAAGATGAATGATTTTTACCAAGAGGAAAGAACATAGCATGGCACACAAGCCCATTCCCAAAAGAAAGGCGGGCGCGAAAACGCAAACTGTGATCCACCCCATGACAGCGTAGATGAACGCCATCAGCAGGGTGCAGAACAAATAGCGAACCCCGACGGCAAAGGAGGTCCTTAAAATGCCAAGCGTCGTATTTTCAAAACGTGCCAGCAGGGGAAATGCGTAGAGCAGTACAATGGCGTACAGCACGGCAGCACCGATCACCAGCGCTGTCAAAATCGTCCAGAATGCACTGGTGTTCCAAAGGCGGCTCAACACGAAGCCATCGACGCCCAAAAAGCAGCCAAGTGCCAGCAGGATAAGCCATAACTTTGTGGCTGGTTTGAAATTGCTGCGAAACGCACGGAAGAACATACGGGTAAGACCCTCATCACGATCCTCTGCCATTTTCAATGTGCAGTAAAACAGCGCCGTAGTGGAGGCACCGATCGTAAAAATCGGCAGGCTGCATATAAGCCACAAAATGTTCAGATAGGCGCTGTATGTCAGCTTTGTCAGCACAGAAAACCACGGCTTGTCCCACAGGTCACGCATACTGTACCTCTCAATCTCCTGTGGATTCACGCAGGATCAGATTCGTTTCCGTATAAACAGTCCGATAATTCAGCGAGGGCTCCTCAATACGGGTCATAAGCAGATTGGCGGCGGCATACCCCATGATTTGCCCGTGAATATGAATGGATGTCAGCCGAGGTGAAAAATACGATGCCTCTTGGCTGTCATCAAAGCCGCAAATCCAGATGTCATCCGGAACGGAATAGCCAAGACGATGCAAGGCGTTGATAAGATCCATTGCTATAAAATCATTGGCGCAGATAAAAGCGTCCGGTATGGTCGGGCAACCGCGCAGCGACTGATACAGATACTCCGAATAGTTTGGCTGTGCTTTTTGCGTTGCGCAGGTCGGCCAGTCGGTTGCCATACCAAAATGCTCGGCGGCATCCTTGTAAGCTAGGTAACGTTCATGAAAAGACTGGCAGTGTTCTTTATCCCCGGCAAAGGCGATACGTTTTCGTCCGCGCTGTGCCATCTGCGCCATCATGTTCTGAATTTCGATACGGTTTTCCATATACAGCCGATCAGCCTGAAGCGGAGGGCGCATTTCCATCACGGGTGTGTCCACAAAAAGAAGCGGAATGCCCAGCGTACAAAGCATCTGGGCGTAATCATAGTCAAATACTTCAAAGCAGATGATGCCTGCCGTGTGCTCTGTGTTTAAGGAAGACGGCAGCTCCTTTGCAGCCAGCTCAGCGGGCGAAATGCGGTGGATCGTCATACAGGCGTGAAGATGCTGAAGTTCTGATTGAAAGCGATCCAACATCATTGCGGCAAAGTGGGAGTTATTCAAAAAACGGGTTGTCAGTATGGCAATTTCCCGCTTATCGACGGGGAGAATGGCAGCATCCCCGGCGTTGCTGTTCCCATCAAATACCGGAAGGTAGGAAAATTGCTTGTATCCCATTTCGGCAGCCTTGCGCAGGATCTTCTCTCGTGTGGCATCGGCCAGAACGCCGGTGTTATTGATAGCCTTGGAAACCGTATTGCGGGAGAGCTGAAGCTCGTTGGCAATATCCTGAATGGTGACTTTGGTAGACATGATCCGCCTCGATTCTGTACACTCTATAAGTAAGAAATGTACCTGCTATATTCTGTAGGTATCTCCGTCCGGAAAATTCCTGTGTTTCTGATACCAGTATAGTGCATATGCACAAATTAGTCAAATGTAAAAGCGCAAATCAGCATATTGCACATTTGCACGCACTGATTTTTGTGCAGCTGCACGAATGTACCGTAATTCGCTTAAAAACGAGGAAAACGCCATTGACTTTTGCGATTGGTGATGGTATAAATAAATCACAGGGTTTTACAAATGCACCATTCAAGGGGGTCTGAGCAGAACATGTTGTGCAAATGTAAAACAAAGAAGAAACGGTACAATGAAATCAAAAAGGAGGAGAATGATTCATGAAACCAAAGTCAGTTGCACCCCAAAGCGCGGTCATGGCGGTTGACCGTAAACTGCACAATACATGGGTGTACATTAAGCGTCATTGGCAGCTCTACCTGCTATTTCTGATGCCGGCTGTATTGCTGACCCTTGTATTCCGCTACATTCCTATGGGCGGTGTACTGATCGCCTTCCAAAAATACAACCCGTTCAAGGGCATCTGGGGCAGCGAATGGGTCGGGTTCAAGAACTTTACGCGGTTCCTGTCCTCGCCGGATTTCATGCGGTATTTGATCAACACCCTGAAACTGAGCGTCTATGGCTTGCTGTGGGGGTTCCCCATTCCGATTTTGTTGGCCTTCCTGCTCAACCGCATTAAAAGCAATAAGATCAAGCAGAAGGTACAGCTTGTCCTGTATATGCCCAACTTTATTTCCGTGATTGTGCTGTGCGGTATCGTGCGCGTTCTGCTGTCTGTCACAGGTCCTGTAAATGGGCTGTTTCATACCGGCATCAACTTTATGACATTGCCGGAGGCTTTCCGCCCGATTTACATCATCAGCGGAATCTGGCAGGGCGCAGGTTGGTCCTCCATTATGTACACAGCCGCGCTTTCCAACGCCAGCCAGGAGCTGAAAGAAGCCGCCATGCTGGACGGCGCGAACCTGATTCAGCAAATACGAACCGTTGAATGGCCCGCCATCAAAGATATGGTCGTGATTCAGTTCATCCTGCAGGCAGGCAACATTATGAGCATCGGCTTTGAAAAAGCCTACGCCCTGCAAACGGATCTGAACCTGAATTCGGCAGAAATCATCGCCACCTATGTATATAAAAAAGGTCTGTTAGACGGTGATTACAGCTTTTCAACAGCAGTCGGTCTGTTCAACACAGTTATCAATGTCATATTGCTTATCGCTGTAAACAAAATCGTTGCCAAGATGAACGATGGGCAAGGCTTGTAAGGAGGTGTCCGCTATGTCTAAGAAAAAGTCGGGAATGCAGATCTATACCAAACAAGACAAAGCCATCCTCTACTGCGGCTATGCACTGTTGGCTCTGTTTCTCATCGCCATTATTGTGCCGATGGTTTACATTGTGATCGCTTCGTTCATGGATCCCGTCACATTGCAAAACAAGGGCATTTCCTTTGACTTCAGCAAATGGAGCCTGGATGCCTATGAGCGCGTCATCTCGGACAAACAGATATGGGTCGGCTTCAAAAACGCTGTTCTTTATTCGGTTATATTTACCGTCATTTCCGTTGCCGTAACGATGCTGGCAGCCTATCCGATGTCGCTGCCGGACTTCAAAGGAAAGAAATTTTTCAACACCTTATTCGTTATCACGATGTTCTTCAACGGCGGTCTGATCCCTACCTACCTGCTCATCAACAATATCGGTCTGCTGGATTCCATGTGGGCGGTTATCCTGCCGGGTGCATTCAGCGTCTGGAATATGATCATTGCCCGTACCTACTATCAGGGGATCCCGCGTGAGCTTCGTGAGGCAGCCGATGTGGATGGTGCCAGCGAAATGCGCTACTTCTTTAATATCTTGCTGCCGGTTTGTATGCCGGTAGTGGCGGTGCTTGCTCTTTGGCAGTTTGTCGCTATGTGGAACAGCTATTTTGACGCGATGATCTACCTGAACAGTGCCTCCAAACAGCCCCTGCAGTTGGTGCTGCGCTCTATCCTGATCCAAAGCCAGCCAGAATCCGGTATGATTGCCGATATTCAAAGCACGGCTGAACGCGCAAAAATGGCCGAGTTGCTCAAGTATGCAACCATTATCATTTCCAGCCTGCCGCTGTTGGTCATGTATCCCTTCTTCCAAAAGTATTTTGATGCAGGCATTATGGCGGGCTCCGTCAAGGGCTGATCATTAGGAAAACTCGACCGGGATTTCCCGGCCGCAATATTAAAAAAGGAGAAAAACGCAATGAAAAAATTGATTTCACGCTGCAATTTCCTCAAAATGGGCGCCTTGGCGAGCGCTGTTATGATGCTGGCCGCCTGCGGCGGCGGTGCCGGAGGCGGAAAAGATTCGGCTGCCAATGTAGATGTTACCGGTGCCGTTTCGTTTCCTCTGGCGGAGCAGGTAACCTTTACCGGTATGACAAGCTATCCGGTCGGCAGTGAATCCGATCCGAACAACCGTACCATTTTCAAACGTCTTGAGGAAGCCACCAATGTACATATCGACTGGACGGCTATTCAGGCTGACCAGTGGAGCGATAAAATCACTCTGAATATGTCCAACCCCAGCACTTTGACGGATTTTGTCTTTACGGCAGATTTCAGCGACAGTGACCTGCTGCGCTACGCAGATCAGGGCGTTATTGTCAATCTGGAGGACTACATCGACAACAATATGCCCAACCTCAAGAAGGTTTTTGAGATGTACCCGGAGTATCGTACCATGTGTACAGATTCCGAGGGACATATCTGGGCGTTGCCGTGGATCGAGCAGCTGGGCGCTGAAAAGACGGCGATCCAAACGGTGGGAAATATGAGCTTCATCAACAAGAAGTGGCTGGATTTCCTGGGTCTGGAGATGCCGACGACGGTAGATGAATTTGAGCAGGTACTGATCGCTTTCCGCGACAACGCGGATGCCATCAAGAGTGAGTTTGGCATTGAGGGTGATATCATCCCGATGTCCTGCATTGTCAACAACGGTGACCAGGATCCCAGTATCCTGATCAACGGCTTTGGTGAGGGCTATGGTGATGCCGATAAGGATCGCCACATTGCCGTCACGGATGACCTGAAGGTTATCTGCGCGGCCACTCAGCAGGGCTACCGTGAAGGTCTTGACTGGCTGCACAAGCTGTATTCTGAAAACCTCATTGACCCCGAATGCTTTACGCAGGAATGGTCCACCTATGTTTCTAAAGGCAAGGCCGGTCGTTACGGCGTCTGCTTTAGCTGGGATGTTGCCAACATCGACAACCTGGCCGATTGGGAACCCCTGCCCGCACTGACTGCCGATACCCGCAATATCACCCCGCAGAACGGTTCCTTCACCAGCGGCTTTGGGCGCGGCAAGTGTGTTGTCACCGCCAAGGCATCGAACCCCGCACTGGTTTGTGCCTGGCTCGACCAGATGTATGCACCCCTGCAGTCTCCCCAGAACAACTGGGGTACCTACGGCGATGAAACCGGTTTCAATATCTTTGAAATGTCCACCAACGATAAGGGTGAGCCGATGCTGAAGCACGCCCCCCTCGGCGATGCGTCCCCCGTTGAAGTCCGCGAAGCACAGTGCGTCGGCGGTCCTCTGGCGGTTCTGGATGATTACTACGGCGTTTATGTCACCTGCCCGGACGATGCACAGTACCGTTTGGACTGGATCAAGGATATTTACACCCCGGATATGAACAAAAAGTATGTTTACCCCAATGTTTTTATGAGCAGCGAGGACACCGAGCAGGTTTCCAACCTTCAGGCAGATCTCCAAACCTACATGAACACCCAGAAGGCAAACTGGATCATGAACGGCACTACCGATGCCGAATGGAATGAGTATCTCAATAAGCTGGAGGCGTACAAACTGTCTGACTATCTGGCGATTATGCAGAAATATCTGGACGCATACTACGCCGAGTAATAAGTTTCACCGGGAGGAACCCATGAGCAATACAATTTTGCAGAAAGCACGCGATTATGAGAAAGAGCACGGCGCTGCCATTTCTGCGGCAGAGCGCCCTGCCTACCACTTGACCCCGCTTGTGGGCTGGATGAATGACCCGAACGGCTTCTCGTTCTATCAGGGAAAGTACCACCAGTTTTACCAGTACAACCCCTACGCAACACAATGGGGTCCGATGCACTGGGGACACGCGGTCAGCACAGACTTGCTGCATTGGGAGTATCTGCCCTGCGCCATTGCTCCGGATTCCCCGGCGGACAACGGCCCCGGCTGCTTCTCCGGCTCGGCCACCGAAATGGACGACGGACGTCAGCTCTTACTGTACACCAGCGTGGTTTCCGAAAAGCAGCCGAATGGTGAAATGCGGGATATTCAGACCCAGAGCGTTGCTGTGGGCGATGGATTGGATTACGAAAAACCTGCCTGCAACCCGGTGCTGACCCAGAAAGACCTGCCGCAGGGATTCAGCAAATTCGACTTCCGTGACCCGAAGATCTGGCGCGAAGCAGACGGCACCTACTCTGCCGTGACCGTTGCCCTGACCGAGGATGGCAGCGGTGCAGCCGTACTGTTCCAAAGCAAGGACGGTTTCGACTGGCATTTTGTTACCGTGCTGACGCGCTGCAACAACGTGTACGGCAAAATGTGGGAGTGCCCGGACTTCTTCCCGCTGGACGGCAAGCATGTACTGATGCTCGGACCGATGGAAATGCGTCCGTCCGGTGAGTTCCATAACGGACACAATGTGATTGCGTTTGTCGGCAGTTATGATGAGAAAACCCATACCTTTACCCGCGAACAGGTGCAGCTGATGGACGGCGGCATTGACTTTTACGCTACCCAAACCACACAGGCACCCGATGGGCGTCGCCTGATGACGGCGTGGCTGCAAACCTGGTCGGACACCGAGGATAAGCCGCAGGGATGCAAGTGGTTCGGGCAGACCATCTGCCCGCGCGAGCTGCATCTGAAGGACGGACACATTGTGCAGACCCCGGTTCGGGAGCTGGATGCCGCCCACGGTAAGCACACTCTGCACGAAGATGTGACTGTACAGAATGAAACTGCGCTGGCCGGCATCGGCGGGCGCATTGCGGATTTGAACGTTACCGTGGCAGCGGGCGAATACCGCAGCTTTACCATTAAGCTGGCAGCCGATGCAGCGTATCACACCCGCCTGACCTATGACCCCTACACCTCACTGCTGACACTGGATCGCAGCTGTGCCGGTTCCCGCGCCGATATTGTGCATACCCGCAGCTGCAAGGTGCGCAGCCAAAACGGCGCTCTCAAGCTTCGCATCCTGCTGGATAAAAACAGTGTGGAGGTTTTTGTCAACGATGGCGAGCAGACGATGACAGCGTGGATCTACACCCCGCAATCCGCCGATGGCATCACCTTTGCTGCAGACGGTCAGGCAACCATTACTGTGGAACAGTTTGAACTGAACCTGTAACTGGATATTCCCTTCGTTTCTCCTTCATCAACACAGCCCCGTTCTGGTTTCCTTCACCAGAACGAGGCTGTGTTTAGGGCGCTGGGAGTGGAGTGAAACTCTTTATAAAATAGCAGCACCGTGTAATTCAAACGCCAATATAGTGGCATTTTGAATTGCACGGTGCTGTTTTGCTATAAAAATATGCGAACTAATGAAATTGTGCCGAGAGAGGGATTAATCCTCGTTTGAGTTTTGGAGCAATGCGTCAATATCTTTAGGCAAGGGAGAAGAGTGCGTAATCGTTGAGCCAAAAGACCATTGCAACTTCCACTCAAAATACTTTTCATGTGTGATCTTGCCCGTATGATATCTGTACTGCATTACTGCGTAGGTGTTAAACAGGCAGTTAAGCAAGTCGTTCTCAGACCAGAGCATTGTGGGCTGCGCGTTGAACGGAGAAGTTCTTGCGTTTGTATGAATGATGGGGACTATATTGCTGTCTGCCTCAGCCTGAATCTTGTCGAATGGCATAGTCAATGAGCATCTGAGGACATCCGGCATATCCTCATCCAACCAAAACAGTGTTTCCATAATACCTTCCAGATTGCCGGTATCTGGCTCAAGCAGTGCGCACTCAGCCACATTGAGTGCCGCTGCTATTTTTTTTACCATATCCTCTTTCGGAACGCGAAAACCTGATTCATATTGTGCGATACGGTTGGCAGCACCATCCGTAAAGCCAACCAGTTCACCTAATTCACGCTGCTTCATGTGACGATGCAGACGGACGCGTTTGATTTTTTCTCCGATTTTCATGGGATGACCTCGTTCATTATTTTATGCTGTCATTATACCACATTAGCGAGAAAAATCAACAATTTAATAACATATATGTAAAACCATTGACAAGAATACTGTGCTGGTGCATTATCAATACAACAGATATGATGTAAATTTAAGCAAGGGGGTTCCTATATGAAACCCATGAGGCAACCCAAGAACTGCTATACAGCAGCCTTTTATGCTGAAAATCTTATTTGCAAGTGACATTTGTTTACTTGCGCGTGGGCCGCCCGCGCAAAATGTTTTATCATTTTTGTTGTAGTGAATCAAATCTGATTCACTATTCAGAGAGCAGGACGCAAAAGTGAATCAATTCTGATTCACTCGCAGCAACCGCCCAAACACGCCCCGTGTGGGGCAGATGCTCTGCGTCGCACACGGACGCGATGAACTCCGCAAACCCGCCGTTTGGCGCGTTTGTGGGGCTGTGGGGCAGCGTGAGCCGTACAACTTAACACTAGAGAGTAAAACTTACTACACACAAAACGACGATAGTATGAGATAATAGATATATGCCAAACAAGAAAGGATGATGCAAATGACTTTTACAAAACTTCCAAAGGCAATCTCCGCCGAAGAACTCCTCTCCACGCCGCTGCCGCCGGTCAAGTGGATCATTCCCGGTCTGCTCCCAGCCGGTCTTGCACTGTTTGCCGGCCCCAGTAAGGCGGGCAAAAGCTGGCTGACCTTGTGGCTGTGTTTGCAGATTGCGCAGGGTAATCCTGTCTGGAATCGAGAAATAGAGCCACGCACCGTTGTTTATTTCTCGTTGGAAGATACATTTAACCGTCTGCAAAATCGCATTTTCCAGCTTATCGATGGCGGCGATGCCCCGGAGCGTCTGATTCTCCAAACCGAATGCCCCAGCATCGGGCAGGGCTTAGAAGAACAGGTAGAATCTTTGATTCATACATACCGCGATGTTGGCTTGATTGTCATAGATACACTTCAAAAAGTGCGTGTAATCGATGGAAACGGTGGAATGTATGCGAACGACTATAAGGAGGCCGGTGCATTGAAAAAGCTTGCTGACAAGTATGGCATCTGCATTTTGCTGATTCACCACTTGCGTAAGCAGAGTGCGGCTGATCCGTTTGACCAGATTTCAGGCTCCACAGGGCTTATGGGTGTGGCAGATACAAGCTGGGTCATGCAGCGTAAGCGAATGAGCCAAACTGCTGACATTTTGCTTACCGGACGCGATATGGACGATAGAACGCTGCATTTGCGGGAGGAAAATTGCGTCTGGACTTTGGAAGATGAAGAAACCGCAGAGGAACGAGAGATCAAGGCTGTGCCGGACTACTTGTGGAAAGCGGCGGAGTACATCGAAAGTGTCGGAAACTGGCAGGGAACGGCCTCCGAGTTGCTTGCGGCGGCAGGTATTGAGAATGCCAAACCGAACCAGTTCACCTACAACATGGCGAAGTATTTCGATATAGTATTTGAACCGAAAAACATCCGATATAAAACCCATCGAAAAAACAAGGTTCGCCTTTTGAGCTTCTATGGTGACGATGGTGACGGTGGTGACGATGATATTGACATAACTCAATTATCGGGGTGGGGTATCCCAGAAAGACCGTCACCATCGTCACCATCGTCACTCGGAGCGCTTGAGGGAAGCAAGCATGGGCAAAGTGTTGCCACAGGGCAACCCGCCGAAAAGCCTACGGGGACAGCCCCGAACCCCTGTGAGGCTGCTGGCGCATGAGAAAACGCAGTGTCGGGATCAATGTCCGCGTCAGAGTCACTGAAAAGAAAAAGGTGACGATGTTGGCTCGGAAGTGCGGCTTGTCACTCTCAGAGTATTTACGCCAGCGGGCGCTGGGATATGAACCGGGCGGGCATCCGCCCAAGGAGGTATTTGATGTATTGGACAAACTGGATGAAATTGCAGAGAACTGTTCTGCACGGGAAGGCGCAGCCATCAACGCCCAGACCGACCGTATGAGGGACCTGCTCATTGGCAGTAACTAAGATTTGGGCAATCAAGGACAGTTTACAGCGCGTCCTTGACTATGCGGCCAACCCGGACAAGACCGAATACGATGCTCTTGCCAAAACGCTGCACTATGCAGAAAATGATGCCAAGACCAAGCTGAACGAGAGCGCCCAGCTCGTCACCGGCATCCATTGCAGGGCAAATCATGCGTGGGAAGATATGCGGGCTGTACAGGAGCGCTTTGGTAAAACAGACGGCGTGGTGGCGCTCCATGCCTACCAAAGCTTCCGCGAGGGGGAAGTCACCCCGGAGCAGTGCCACGAAATTGGCGTGGCACTGGCCCGCAAGGTCTGGGGCAAGCGTTTCCAAGTGCTGGTTGCCACCCACATGAACACGGATAACTTACATAATCATTTTGTGATAAATTCCGTGTCCTATGTGGACGGCAAGAAGTACGAGCAACGCCGCAGTCAGTATGCCGAGTTCCGGGCGGCATCTGACAAGCTGTGCCGGGAGTACGGCTTGTCGGTGGTGGAGCAGCCCAAGGCCAAGGAACCGGCGCGGTACGCCCGAATGCGAGAGGCCATCGACCAAGCCTGTGAGGATGCCAGCACTGCCGAGGACTTCCACAGGGCGCTGTATCAGCAGGGGTATATTTTCGGCAGTGACCCCAACCGTAGGTACGCAACCATCCGGGCGCGAGATGGCGGCCGTGCAGTGCGGCTTTATCGGCTGGGAGAAGAATACGATTTACCTGCCATAGATGACAGGCTTCGCGGAAATTACCTGCTGTATGGATCAAGGTTGTATGAGTTGAAACACCCACCCCGGCAGTATACGCCGAAACGGTATCGCCCCAAGGATACCTATGCAGGAAAAGGCATTCTAGAAATTTTCCTTGATGTGTTCTTTGGTGAATCTCAGATGCACCGCTTGTATCTGTACTACTGTTATCAGCTGGGCATCCTGCCAAAGAAACAACAGCCGCGCATCAACCGGCCAGAGTTTGAGCGCATTTGGAAAGACACCGAAAAAATTCTTGCGGAACACGCATTTGTTCACGACCACAAGTTTCCATCTTTGCAGGCCATCGTGGACTACCGCAAGGGCTTGCCCCGGCAGATGGAAACCCTTGCCGCGCAGCGGGCGGAAATCGTTAAGCAGATGCGCCGAAAGGATGCTCCGCCGGAACTGGCTGACCAATGCATGGCGCTGACTTGCAAGATTGCAGAGTTCCGCAAAGAGGATAAAATCGCAGAGGGAGCCATCAAGCGCATCCAGAGAACACGCGAATCCAACCGCATAGACCAAGAAAACCGAAGTCAACACACAAACAATAGAAATCGCCGCCGAGATTCTTCTCACCAGCGATAAGGAGGTACAATGGCTTACGTCAAGAAAAAATCCGAACGAAAATTCAAAATCACCGTCTGCAACGGCTATAAGGTCAATGGGCAGAAACGGATGAAAGCGCAGACCATCACTGTGCCATCATCCGTGCCAAAGCGCGGCATTCAGCAGTATGTCATGGCTGAAGCGGAACGCATCGAGAAAAAGTTCAAGTATGGTGTCGAGGAAAGCGACCAGACGCACTTTGACTGCTACGCCGAGTCGTGGCTGAAACGGCAGGAACCGTATTTCAAGGCCACCACGCTGGCCGGGTATAAGCGTAATCTGGAAATTGCCTATCCGTTTATCGGAGGCATCCCGCTTGCCAAAATCCGCCCGCTGACGTTGGAGGAAATGTGTGAGGAACTGCGCAAGCGCCCCGGACGGGACGGAAACCGCATCAAGGAAACAACTGTTCTGAAATATCTGGAAACCGTTTCCTCGGTGCTGGAAGATGCCAAGAAAAATGACATCATTCCATTCAATCCGGCGCACCGTGTCCGCAAGAAGCATTTTGAAAAGGAAGTGCAGCATATTCCGCAGAAATATGAAATGGGTAAACTGATGCGGGCGATTCAGAACGAACCGATTCTGTATCGGGCATATTACACACTGGCAATCACGACTGGACTTCGGCGTGGGGAACTGTGCGCCCTGCAATGGCAGGACATAACCGGTGCTTGTGAACTGACCGTCCGATGTTCCCGCAACTGCGCATCCGGGCAGATTGTTGAGAGCGACACCAAGAGCCATCGGGAACGGATTGTAACCATTCCGCTGGGTATATGGGAGCTTTTGATGGCGCTTCGACAGCAACAGGTGCTGCATAGCGGTGTTCCGGATAGAGAACAGTCAATTTTTACTGACCCCGACGGTCATGTACCGCACCCGGATACTTTTACACGGCATCTGCGCAAGCTGTATAAAAAGTGCGGGTTGCCAGAGGAATACCATCTGCATACGCTACGGCATTTCTACGCAACCTATCTGCTGCAGGAAGGCACCAGTAAACAGGTGGCAGCATCCCTGCTGGGTCATGCGGATACGGCGTTCTTGGAGCGCACCTACTGCCACCCGCAGGACGTGGCGAAACAGCAGGCCGCAAAGCTGATGCAAGATCTGCTGAACAACCAAAATCCGTGCTATGTTGCATTTATGAAAAATAAGAATAGAAAAGTCAAGAAAGTAGGTTGAATAAGCAGCGGCACCGTCAGAGATGGCGGTGCCGTTTTTGTCAGTAATAGGTAGAATTTTGGGCGAAAGATTGTTGGGTATAGTGATAGCTTTCTGTCGCAGTTGTCGGTATGCTTTGTAGTACCGCAGGTCAATAAAATAACACTAAGGAGCGTGCAAAACATGGCATCTATTAGAAAGCGCGGCAGTAACAGCTATTTGATTGTGGTATCTCGTGGGTATGACTACGAGGGCAACAGGCTGAAATCGGTGCAGAAAACCGTCAAGCCACCCAAGGAGTACACACTCAAACAGGCAGAGAAATGGGTAAAGGAACAAGCGATTCTATTTGAACGAGAGGTTCAACATACGCCCGAACCCATCAACCGCAGCATTACGCTGGCAAAGTACACCGAACATTGGATTGCCGATGTAGGCCCCAACAAGGTGGCTAAATCCACGTTCTGCCGTGACCTACAGGATATTCGGCGAATCCTGCCGGTGCTTGGCAATTTTAAGCTGACCGATTTGCGCAAAGAAGTTATCCGCGATTTCTACGAGCAAATGCGCCACGCCCCGCGCCTTGATGGCAGAGGAAATCTATCCGAGAAGTCGGTCGAAGGCTTACACAACACGCTGTGCGGCATCCTGTCGGCGGCCGTGGACGAGGGATACCTGACACATAACCCTGCATGGCGGTGCTACAAGCCGAAAGGACAAAAGAAAGAACGCCCGGTTGCAGACGAAGAAACTGTACAAAAATTGATAACCGCCTTTGAGGGGCAAAGCCTGAAATACGAAACCTACTACAAATTGGTGCTTGCCACTGGATTGCGGCGCGGCGAAGCCTGTGGGCTGAAATGGAGCGACATTAACTGGAAAAAACGGACGATTCATGTACAACGCGGGGTGGTCAAACTTAGTCACCAAGAATCAATTACAAAAGACCCTAAAACTTCTAGCGGCGACAGAATGGTATATCTGAGCAAAGAGATGTGCCAACTGCTCAAGGCGTGGCGCAAGGAATGCGAATGGGATAGGCAGCAGATGGCGAACGAAACCGTATCTGAGGACGACTACTTATTCCGCCAGCCTAACGGCAAGCCGATGAATCCCTGCACATTTACCTATCGCTTTAAGCTGATATTGAAAGCCAACAACTTGCCGCTGGATTTGAATGTGCATAGCTTACGGCATACGAACGCCAGCCTGCTGATTGCACAGGGCGTGGATGTGCGCACGGTGGCTAGTCTATTGGGCCATGCACAAGCGAGTACAACGCTGGATATTTACGCCCATGCATTCGACAAGAACAAGCGCAAAGCGC
>OHAG01000952.1_pt1 | contig 21059 bp, 15 predicted proteins | sample 1577081 | NCBI WGS metagenome assembly OHAG01 (sample SAMEA3541513, study PRJEB24748) | human gut metagenome | biome: human gut; feature: human-associated habitat; material: faeces | place: China | collected 2012
CGTTAAGGATGGCTTATTAAGTGCGCCCCAATTTGGATGAACGATAATTTCTCCTAATGATAAAAAGCACTTGATTTTTGTTAGCAGGTTTCTCGTCATTCCTCTTACCTCCCATTTGTCTTTTTATGGCCACAGGTTCATCCTTAATAGACTTGACATGTCTAATCCTCAATGTTACAATCTAACCAATTTAAAGGAAAATAACCGTTGAGCAGGGAGAGTAACCTGGCAATATTCATTACAGAAAACCGATAGATGATGAGAATTCGGTATGTATGTGCCTGGCGAATGGGCCTGTGAGGTGCATTCTGATCCATATGGGGTAGGAACTGCCGGAACTTTCACCGTTAAAGGAAAGCACGTATCGATAGAATTATCCGTACGCTGAGCAGGGCTATAAGCCAATATGGGTGGTACCGCGGAACTTACACTTTCGTCCCTTTGTCGTAAAGACAGGGACGAAAGTTTTTTATTTTCCAAAACATTTAACAGGAGGGATGGATATGCAGAAAATAGATGATGTATCTACATTAGTGTTTGTGAAGGCCAGAGGGGGAAAATTCAGATGGCTCACTATTTCTACACTGATGCTGGCTATCGGTATGCTTCTACATCTGGTTTCTCCATCCGTCTTTGGATTTACACCGAACTGGATGATTGCCACATACTGTGTAGCTATTCTGCTCACCAAGCCGTCATACAGACAATGTATTGGCATCTGCATGGTAGCGGCGCTTATGGAAGTGTTTACCAGTAAGGCAGCGTTCCCTTATGGTAATTTCTTCAGTGAATTTGGCGGGGCACTGGTAGCTGGATTTTTTGCACACTCCGTACCGCCAATCCGGGTGGGAAGATTTTCTCTTCGGCCGATACTGACTGGTTTTGTAACCACATTGGTCAGCGGGTTTATCTTCGTAACCATTCTCAAGGTGGTAGTTGGTATTCCTATGCCGGTATATCTGTATGGTATCCTGCCGGCTGTCGCTATGGTAGCAGCGGGTAATGCGGCCATTACTCCTTTCCTTTATTTCCCCGCAAGACGTCTTTTTCAGACAATGAATGGAGAGGCCGCAGTAGATGAAGATGTAAAGGACAGCGATCACAGCCAGTTAATTTTAGAGCAGTCCAGACCAGGAGTAATCAGCATTGAACATCTTTCTTACACCTATCTGGGAATGGGAGGGGAAGCGCTCCATGATATCAATCTGGCCGTAGAAAAGGGGGATTTTCTGGTAGTTACCGGTGCCAATGGTGCAGGTAAAACATCACTTCTCATGGCTATGGCCGGAGCGGTTCCACAGTATTATGGCGGAACCATGAAGGGGATGGTGTTCACCGGTGGAAAGGCGGTAACGCAGGCATCCATTTCAGATCTGGCTTCCAAGGTAGGAGTCATCCTTTCGGATTACAGCGCGCAGATTGTTACTCTGACGGTAGGAGAAGAAATGGCATTTACCCTTGAAAACCATGGGTACAGCCCGGAAGAAATCCGGAAGAGAAGCCGTGAGGCACTGGCCAAGGTAAGACTTACGGGACTGGAGAAGAGAGAAGTTTCCACCTTGTCTGGAGGCCAGCGTCAGCGCCTGGTAGTGGCTGCTGTGCTGGCAGAAGAACCGGAAGTGCTTATATTTGATGAGCCAACCAGTGCCATGGATCCGGAAGGTATTTCTGAATTTTATGAAATGGTAGGCCGCCTTAACCGCGAAAACGGACTGACCGTTGTGGTGGCAGAACATCATCTGGAAGCTGTTCTTCCGTATGCTAACCGGTTTGCCCTTCTGGACAGAGGTCGTCTGTTGTCAGAAGGCACACCGGAACAGGTTATGAAGTTCATGATGAATCACCAGGTATATGCCAATGCCATTCCTGATATTTACAAGGCACAGATCGTTCTGGAAGAGGAAGGGTGCCATTTTGATGAACCATTTCTCAGTGTTTCAAAAGCCCGGGCATCTGTTGCCAGAGCGGTGAAAGGAGAATAACATGCTGGAATTACAAAATGTATCTTTCCGGTATACACCGAAAGGAAAAAATATATTATCGGGGTTCTCCGCTTCTTTTGGCGAAGGTGAACTGGTGGCCATTACCGGACGTAACGGAAGTGGTAAGACCACTATGACAAGACTCCTGGTAGGGTTGGAAAAACCATCGGAGGGAAAGGTTATCTATAACGGCAAGAATATTACGCAAGAGGATGCGTCAGAACGCAGTCATTTTATTGGTTACGTATTCCAGCAGCCGGACAGACAGATGTTTATGCCTACTGTAAGAGAAGAAGTGGCGTTTGGTCCCCGTATGCAGGGATTGACCGGAAAGGCGCTGGACGATGCGGTAGAAAATGCCATGCGTGCAGTGGACGTACAGGTAGAGGCTGACCGGTATCCACGTTCTCTTCCCCGGGGAACACAGCAGAGGGTGGCCATAGCTTCGGCCATTGCTATGAACATCCAATACCTGATTCTGGATGAACCGACAAGTGGGCAGGATGGAAATGAAAAGAAACGTCTGGTTTCTCTTATGAACAAGCTTTGCAGCCAGGGAATTACTGTAATTCTGGTTACTCATGACATGGACATCGTGGCATCGGACTGCAGCCGGGTTATCGTTATTGCAGAGCATGAAAAGGCCTATGACGGTACACCGGAACGGCTGTTTGCCACCGAAGGGATGGCAGAGCAGTGGGGATTGGCGGTTCCGTCGTCTGTGGCACTTGGCAGGACGCTGCCGGGAAGTCCTTACTGCAAGGACATGGTTTCATTCTGTAATGCATATCTGAAAATACAGGGGAGGAAGTAAATTATGGAAAAGTTAGTACCGCTTACAAAGATTATTCTCACATTGGCTACAGCGGTATGGTCGCTTACTCTGCAGACTCCTTCTGCACTGGCAGTACTCTGTGTAGTGGAACTGCTTATCCTGCTGATGGCCAGACGATTATTCAACAGCCTGAAAGCTATTTTCCTGCTTGTGGTTTTTGCGGCTATGCTGGGACTTATTGAATATGCTGGTGGTGGAACACCGGTAGAATGTTATGTTTCCGCATTCCGTATGCTGGCGCTTACTATCATTTTTATTTACCTCCTTGGTACGGTACGCCTTCAGGATCTTACGGCAACCATGGTGCAGCAACTGAAAGTTCCTTATGAGTATGCATTCATGTTTACTGCCGGGCTCCGTTTCATTCCTGATTTTCTGGAAGAAAACCGCATGGTAACGGAAGCACAGGCCTGCCGTGGTATGGTGGTCAAAGGTTCTTTTATCCAGAAATGCAGAAGATATATGAATATCGTGCGGCCGCTGATGCTCCGGTCCCTGGAACGAAGTGAAACCATGGCACTTTCTCTGGAACTGCGCGGATTTGGAGGGAAAGGAAGAACTTTTGTGGACAGTGTGGCTCTGCATGGCTCAGATTATCTGGTGGTAATTCTGACCTGTGCGGCAACGGCAGCGGTATTTTATGCAAGGATTAAATATGGCGTTTAAAAGCTGGATTTATATGTGTTGAACGATACAACAGTTGATAATTTATGCACAGAAGAAACAGCATGCTGAATGGCAAGATCGTTGAGCATGCTATTCTTTTTGCATAGGCACAAAGAAGAAAAGCATGGGGAAGGATGTGATGCGGCTCAAAATAAAATACGTGAAAATATAGAAGAATTCTAATGACTCACAATACTTGATATTATTTATCTGTTTTTGGATTTTTTTATATCTTCATTAAGAATTTTTGATGTAGGCAGTATAATCGGATTTCGAATAATATATATATATATATTTACCTTTTGGGGTTAGTATAGTAAACTTATATTGTCTTATTTTTTTATTCTTGAAAGGAGGAAATTATGTTCAAGAATATAACAAAAATGAAGACACCGCATACTTATGCAATTATTTTCGGTGTCGTAATTTTTGCATGGATTCTGACATTTCTGATTCCGGCTGGACGTTTCAGCACTCATGATATTACCTATAAAGATAACAACGGAACAGAAAAGACACGTACCGTACTTCAGCAGGATTCATTCCGGTACTACTATCATTACAATATGGGGGCTGTGCAGAAAGATCTGACTTCCATTGCCAACAATCCGGATAAGCTGGATGAAATGGGTATTGATAAGGGTGACCTGGATGATCTCCTCAAGACCAACAGCGCAGAATGGACCGATGAAGGTCTGTCTGATGCAGGCATTACCGATGCTGCCCTTTACAAGGAATTTGGTATGGGCATCTATGACCAGTCTGCACCGCTGCACAAGACCGCCAGAATCTGGGGTACAGAAGATACCGGTGGATTTGGTGTTCTGAATTATGTATTTGAAGGGTTGGTAACCGGTGACAGAACAGGTACTGCAGTTGGTATCGTAGCATTGATTCTGGTTGTCGGTGGTTCTTTTGGTATTATCATGAGAACCGGTGCAGTAGATGCAGGCATCTATGCTTTCATCAACACATCCAAGGGACTGGAACGTGCGGCTCTTCCGCTTCTCTTCTTTGTATTCTCTCTTGGCGGAGCTACCTTCGGCATGGCGGAAGAATGTATTCCATTTGCTATGGTTATGGTTCCGTTTGTAATTGCGCTTGGGTATGACTCCATTGTTGCAGTTACTGTAACTTTTGTAGCTTCTCAGGTTGGTAATGCGGTATCCTGGATGAGCCCGTTCTCCGTAGCTATCGCTCAGGGTATTGCAGGCATTCCGGTTCTGTCTGGTACCAGCTTCCGTCTTCCTATGTGGTTCATTGTTACCGCACTATCTGCGGCATACATGATGATTTATGCAGAAAAGATAAGAAAGCATCCGGAATCTTCTGTTGTATATGAAAGCGATAAGTTCTTCCGCGACAGAATGAATGAAACCACAGAAGAAGAAAAGGAATTTAAGCTTGGACATAAGCTGATTCTTCTGGAAATGCTTGCTGTTCTGGTATGGATTGTCTGGGGCGTAACTCAGGAAGGTTATTACATCCCGGAAATTGCATCTCAGTTCTTCGTTATGGGCTTTGTAGCCGGTGTTACAGCCATCATCTTCAAGCTGAATGGCATGACCATTAATGAAATGGCTGCTTCTTTCCAGTCTGGTGTTAAGGATCTGGCAGGTACTGCAGTGGTAGTAGGTATGGCTAAGGGCATTCTGCTGGTTCTGGGTGGCAGCGATGCAACCGAACCATCGGCTTTGAACACCATTCTTCACTATATCGGAGAATCTGTTCATGGTATTCCGGCGTTCTTTGGCGCAGAAATCATGTATGTGTTCCAGAGCTGCTTCAATCTGGCAGTTACCTCTAACTCTGGTCAGGCAGCCCTGACAATGCCGATTATGGCTCCGCTGTCTGATGTACTTGGCATTCATCGTCAGATTGCCGTCCTGGCATATCAGATGGGCGCAGGCTTCGTAGACGCATTTACTCCGGTATCTGCGGCTCTGATCGGTGTACTGGGTGTAGCTCATATTGATTGGGCAACCTGGGCTAAGTTCCAGATTAAGATGCAGGGATTCTTCTTCCTTATGGGTACAATTATCCTGTTTATTGCCTGCATGATTGGTTTGCAGTAACTGGCAGAAAGCCTTATACTACAGGTGACAGGCTTTGTGTTTCTTGAGGTGTATGGCGTGACGATATGCCATACACCTTTTTTGTTACATTTCATCTATGGAGGAAATAATGGTTATTCTCATTAAAAATGCAGAAGTTTATGCTCCGGAGAAACTGGGGCGTAAGGATGTTCTTGTTCTGGATCAGCATATTGCCGCTATCGGAGATAATCTGAAGATCGATTTTGGCGGTGCAGTTCCGGTCACTGAAGTAGATGGAACCGATATGGTTCTGACGCCAGGCTTTATTGACAGCCATGTGCATGTACTGGGCGGCGGCGGAGAAGGTGGTTTTGCTACCCGTACCCCGGAAGCTGTGCTTACTGACTTTACTACCTGCGGGATTACTACCGTATGCGGACTGATCGGCACTGACGGCGTGACCCGTGATATGCGGTCACTTGTAGCCAAAGTGCATGGCCTGGATGAAGAAGGTATCAGCACCTACTGCTATACCGGAAACTATAAGATTCCGATTAACACACTTACAGGCGATGTAATGACCGATATCATGATGATTGATAAGTGCATCGGTGTCGGGGAAGTGGCATTGTCTGACCACAGATCTTCTCAGCCTACGCAGGCAGAATTTGAACGCATTGTTGCCGATGCGCGTGTGGCAGGTATGCTTTCCGGAAAGGCCGGAATAGTGGACATCCATCTGGGCGACAGCACACGGTATCTGGATATGATTCTTGCACTGGTTCATAATACTGAAATTCCATATACTCAGATTCTTCCGACACATATCAACAGAAATGCAGAACTGTTTGATGCCGGCCTCGATTATGTAAAGGAAGGCGGATATATTGACTTCACCGGTAATGCAGACATCGATTACTGGGAAACAGTATGCAGTGAAGTCAGAGTTTGCAAGGGATTCCGTCGTTATTATGATCTTGGACTGGATCCTGATCACTTTACCATGTCTTCCGATGGCCAGGGGTCTATGCCAGTATTTGATGCCAATGGCGTATATAAGGGAATCGGTGTAGCAACTTCTGCATGTCTGCTCAAGGAAATCAGAGAATCTGTAGACAGAGAAGCTCTGCCGCTGGATTTTGTTCTCCGTTGTGTTACCTCTAATCCGGCTAAACTGCTCAAACTCCACAACAAGGGACATATCCAGACTGGCTATGATGCAGATATCCTGTTGCTGAATAAGAAGGATCTGACCGTTAATACCGTAATTGCCAAAGGCCAGATTATGGTCAGCGAAGGTAAACCTGTTAAATTCGGTACATTTGAACATATCAGAAAATAAATACGGACTGAATATTGGATTTATGTGAGAATCCGATATTTGGGAATGACAAAAGGGACTGTGAAATAATGAATAAAATCATTTTTCACAGTCCCTTTTGATGTGCCATGCAAACGATATTTCTGTATATTGTAAAGATTAATATTCAGGGAACCATTCAATAATCAAAGGCTTTTCAAAAAGTTTACGGAACACAGGTATGATAGGTGTGACGGCATGTGCAAGAATGTCCACGTTGTCTGTGCTGAAATATACGCGCATGTCCGCCGAATGGGAAGTTCCGGAGCAGACAATCTTTTCCACGGCCCGGTCCTTTGCTTCATCCAGCGCTTCTGCCAGCTGAAGGAAGCAGGCCAGCTGACGAACGGTATCCCAGTCTTCATCTTCCAGCATGTCCGTGTAAGGGTTATTCTTCATGAATTTGCGGGAATATCCATGATGGAATGCCACAATGAATGCGCACATAATCTGTTCCTTATGAGAAAGGCCGAAAATACGGGCATTGGCTGTAAGGTAAGCACTGTGGCGGGCGTGGCTGTAATAGTTGATAAGCATGCCAGCATCATGGAGGAGTGCAGACGTCATCAGTAGTTTTCTTTCCCGCCCATGCATACGATGAAGTGGTTTCCACTGATCGAACATGGTGAGTGCCATCTTGGTTACATGGGAAGCATGTGCCCCATCGTGGAGAGGAATGGAATGGCGGTAATTCTTTACAGAGTTTACCAGCATATTTTTCAGGTAATCTTTTTTGTGATCATACTTTTTATCATAGTAGCGGAAAAAGACTCCTTCACGAAGACCGCATCCGGAGATAATCAGTTCTTCTGCGTTTACCAGTTCCAGCAGCTGTTCAATAACCAGGGATCCGGCAATGATAATATCGGTCCGTTCTTCTGAAAGACCGGAAATGTTCTCTCGCTCATGGGCGGATGTCCTGGAAAGGAAATCAATCATTTTGAACAGTTCTTTTACCGGGAGACGGTAGTTATGGAGCTTTGGCAGGGGATATCCGGTTTTTCGCTGATGCATCTTAGCCAGATTTCGAACAGTGCCTCCGATTCCGATAACAGGAAGCCCTGATTTAGGAAGCCAGGAAATGCGATGCAGCTGAGAAGATATAAATTCTTCCATTTCTTTGCGTTGTGATGAGGAAATTTCATCGGAAGAATCAAATTTCTGCGTCAAAGTTACAGCACCGATAGGAATGCTGATGGATTTAACCCGTTTTTTATTTTTGACCAGGGAAATTTCAATACTGGCACCGCCCAGGTCAAAAAGGAGAAAGTCCTTTTCATCAATCGTGTGGATTACCCCGGAAAAACCAAGAGTGGCTTCCGCATATCCGCTGATAACCGTCATGGGAATACCGGTTTTGGTGCGTACCCTCTTTATAAAGGATGCGCCATTACGTGCATTTCTTACGGCGGCCGTTGCCACTGCCAGTACGGTATGAATATGCTGGCTTTCGATAATATGTGCATAAACAGAAAGAAGTTTAAGCGCCCGCTGCTGTGCTTCTTCTGTGAGGCACATATTGTTTTCCAGCATGCCAGCTGACAGGCGGATGGATTCCTTTTCCTGATATACCAGCTTATGGGATCCATTCTGAGTGATTTCAATGATAATGAAGCGGATTGAATTTGATCCTAAATCGATAACAGCTACTTGTTCCATGTTTTCTCCTTCTTTAATAACTGTCTTTATTCTACAACAGGGACAAAGATTTGAATACAAATTTTACGATTTTTACAATGAGGAATAGAAATGTGGAGTGACAGCAAGATGAAAAAGTGATATATTTCCAGAAGAGATAAATTAAAATTAACTACAATAGAATACAGCCCAATGATAGAGAAATTTGTATTATAATGATAATAAAGTAAACTTCTATATCAAAGGTTTGGAAAAGGAGTATTACATGAATTCGAATGCAAAAATGTTGTACGGAGTTATTCACATTGGATCTACAGCGTTATCCATGCGAATTGTATCGTATCATAATTTAGATGATATTCAGGTTATTGAAGAAGTGGCTAAAGAGGTTACTTTTGGTGAAGAAGTTTATCTGAATAAGAAACTGTCCTTTGCTTCGGTCAACCGGCTGTGTAGTATGCTGAATGGCTTGAAGCAGCTTCTTAATGACTATCAGGTGAAGGAATACAGTGTATATGCAACGGCGGTATTCAGAGAAGCAGAGAATAAGAGAGCTATTCTGGATCTGATACATGTGAATACTGGCTTTGATGTTCAGGTGCTGGATATGTCTCAGGAAATTTATCTGGAACATTTTGCATTGCAGCATCAGCTTATGAAGTATAACCATAAAAATTCACACAGCCTGGGCTCTGATTTCATGTTCGTGGATATAACTTCCGGGGCGATGGGGCTTACGGTATGGCAGGGAGGCGTACTTACTTATCAGCATGACATACATGTAGGAACGCTTCGCCTGCTGGAAACCTTTAGTGCTAACCAGCGTGCATCCAGGGATTATCCGGATGCCCTTGCAGAATATATTCATGCGGTAATGAGACCTGTCTGGAAGACCATTGAGCAGTACCATCCGTCAACTTTGGTGTTCTCGGGGCGTGAATCAAGGATTATAGCCAGACTTCTTGGATGGCCGGTTATTAAGCATAATATGGCAATTTGCAGTCCGGAAAAGATTAACAGTCTCTATGATGCAGTGGGGAGGCAGTCGTCTTCCCATATCCGGCAGGCATATGGAATTACAGAAGCGGATGTGGTTCTTCCTACCATTCATATATATCGGGAAATTCTGGAACACGTACCGGCGAATAAAGTGGTCATGATGGGAACAACCTTCCTGGAATCGCTGAGTATGTATTATGGAGCCGGAAAGACTGATGATCAGGCCATCGTGGAAATGCAGATTCAGAATCTTAAGCTTACAGAGTCCATTGCTGAAGGATATTATTATGAACCGAAGCATGCACATTGTATGCAAAATTACAGTCATATCATTATTGATGCCTTTCGCTCGGTGAATGGTCTGGGAAAACGGGAGGAATTCCTTCTCAGTATGGCGCTGATTCTCAGCCAGATTGGTAAGTATGTCAATCTGATTGACTCCAGCAGAAACACTTGGAGCCTTATCCGCAGTATTGATATATTCGGCATTTCCGAAAAGGAAAAGGATGCGGTGGCATGCATTGCCTTTTATGAACACAAAGGTATGCCGGAAGAAGATGATTATGCGTTCAAACTTCTGGATGACAGCATGAAGATGACCGTGCTGAAGCTGATTGCGGTGTTCCGTCTTGTACGGGCTATGGATATTTCGCGCAAACAGAAAATTCAGGATGTTACAGCCCGTATGGTGGATGATACACTGCTGATTGAATATGATACCAGCGCGCGCACAGCACTGGAAAGCTGGTTCTTTGAAAAGGAAAACGATTTGTTTAAGAGTGTTTTTGGTATTGAAGCCAAGCTGGAGAGAAGATAATGATGAATACAACAGATTTCAAACAGAAATTTTATCTTAATCGTGAACTTTCCTGGCTGTCATTCAATGACAGGGTTCTCGAAGAAGCGACCGATCCCAATAATCCTCTTTTGGAAAAACTGAAGTTTGTAGCTATTACCTTTTCGAATCTGGATGAATTTTTCATGATTCGTGTGGCTGGTCTCAGACATCAGAAGGAAAATGGGGTTACCAGAAAAGATATTGCAGGAATGACTCCTGAACAGCAGCTTCAGCACATATCGGAATCGGCACAACACCTGGTGGCTAAACAGTATATGTATCTTAAGAAAATACTGAATGCGCTGGAACTGGAAGGCCTGTATTTTGTCAAGCCGCGTGATCTGACTAAAGGACAGCTGGAATGGCTCAGAGATTACTTTGAAAGGGAAATATTCCCGGTAGTTACTCCTATGGCTGTGGATTCATCCCATCCATTCCCGTTCCTGGCTTCCAAGAGTCTGAACCTGGCAATGCTTCTTGAAAAGATTGAACGTACCGGCGACGATGATAATGATATCGACGTCAAAACGGCCATTGTTCCGGTGCCTTCGGTTTTGTCGAGAATTATTGCTCTGCCGGAAGATAAGGAAAGAAAGGGCTGTCATGATTTCGTCCTGCTGGAAGATGTAATCCGTCACTTTGCACAGCAGTTGTTCATGGGGTATGATCTGCTGGAAGCGCATGCGTTCAGAATTACCCGTGACGCCGATCTGTATATTGATGAAGAAGACGCCAAGGATCTGGTAGTGGAAGTGGAACGTCAGTTGAAAAAGCGCCAGAAAGGGGAAGCCGTACGTGTGGAATTTGAGCGTGGAACCAGCCGGTTTATGCAGCGTTTTATTACACAGTCACTGAATCTGGTAAAGAACGACCTGTATGAAATTGATGGTCCGATTGATACCACTATGTATTTTCGTTTCTGTGGCATTCCCGGATATGATAGGCTGAGATATCCGGAGGCGCATCCGTACACTCCGTGGAGCATGATTCAGTCCCATGAAAAGGATATCTTTTCCATGATTCGCGAAAAGGATATGCTGGTGCATCTGCCGTATGAATCCTTTGATGAATCGGTAGTTAACTTTGTCATGTCAGCGGCTACGGATCCGGATGTACTGGCGATTAAACAGACACTGTACCGTGTAAGTTCCCGGAGCCCGATTATCTGGGCACTGGAAAAAGCGGCGCAGAATGGTAAGCAGGTCACGGTTCTCATGGAAGTTAAGGCCCGTTTTGATGAAGAAAACAATATTCACATGGCCAGACGCCTTGAAAAGGCGGGAGCTCACGTAATTTATGGGCTGGTAGGGCTGAAGACTCACTCTAAGTGTACATTGATTATCCGCCGGGAAAAGGATGGCATCCGGAGATACGTTCATGTAGCTACCGGTAACTATAACGCGTCTACAGCAAAACTGTATACCGATTTGGGGATATTTACCTGCAGTGATACATTTGGTGCGGATGCGTCTGCATTCTTCAATCTTCTGTCCGGATATTCTGATCCGCCGGTATGGGATTCCTTCCTTGTGGCACCTATCAATCTGCGCGAACGCTGTGTAGCCTTGATTGACAGAGAAATTCAGCATGTTAAGAATGGGGAAAATGGGCATATTATTGCCAAGATGAATTCTCTGCTGGACAGCCGTATGGTGGATAAACTCTATGAAGCTTCGCAGGCAGGGGTAAAGATTGAACTCATTGTCCGTGGTATCTGTGTGCTTATTCCTGGAATTCCAGGGGTGAGCGATAATATTACGGTTCGCAGCCTGGTAGGGCGTTTCCTTGAACATAGCCGTGTGTTCTGGTTTAATAATGGCGGCCGTGAAGAACTGTACATTGGCAGTGCTGACTGGATGCCGAGAAACCTTAATGATCGTGTAGAACTGATGATTCCGGTAAAGGATACCGACTGCATGCACCGCATTAAGAACATGGTGCTTAAGGAACTGGAAGATAATCAGAAGGCGCATATCATGCAGTCCAATGGTACCTGGGTCAAGATGATAGCCAGTGAAAATAAGGTATGTGCCCAGGAATATTTCCAGAAGCTGGCAGAACAGCGCAGTGAACAGGAAAAGATGACTCTGAAACAAAAATTTGAACCTTATGTTCCTGTGAAATAACAGAAAGACCGTTTATAACTGAAATAACAAAGTAAGTACAACCCTGAGGAGAGTTGCTGTTGCAGGCAGCTCTTCCCGGGGTTGTGCTTTTTGTGTGTCAGTACAGGATAGCCTTGTAAATAAGAAGGGACTGCTGTATGTACAGATGGATATATCTGTAAAGTATGGAACGCTATAACTAATATAACTATTAACACCTGGTGATAATAATTGTAGTAAGTGGTGATAATCCACCTGAAGGATGGTAAAAATGGGACAAAAAGTGGTAATAACAAATCATTGACAATCATAAAAATGACATTCCAGTGGCGGATGGTTCAAAACTTCAACCATTGAATCTACCGGTATGGTGGTAATTTTCAGCGATTTATAAATATGAATAATCCCAATATATCCATTGGATAAGTACAAAGTTTACAATAAAGATATCAATAAATTAAGATATAATCGAATAAATCAGGAATCTTAATAAAATTTTCTATAAATAAACTATGCACTTATCTAGTAACAAATTGAATAAAAAACGCCACAAATACTGAAGAATATCACAACAATACTTATTGTCAACTGCTATAAATTTGACATAATGTCCTCATATGGTAGAATATTTCACATAGGAAAGGGAAATGTGGATATGAAACTTAGAAAACTTCGACATGTTGCAGCCAGTATGTTTATAGCAGTAGCTGCTGTAGCAAGCACTCAGATGACCATGGCGGCTTTTTCTTTTACCCCTCAGCAGTTTGGAGAAAAAGCGGTTACCATTATTGATGGATCCAAACGTAAGGTGGTTCGCACTAATGCGACTGAATATTCTCACATTTTATTTGAAGAGAATATTAATATGGGGGCACACGATACCTATTGGTCCAGTACACCTGTAGTAGAAAACGGTTCAATTGTAGTTATCGAACGTGCAACCCCGGTAACCATTGAAGAAGATGGTAAGACAAGAAAGATTTATACCACCGATAAAACCGTGCAGGGGGTTCTTAACAGTGAAGGATATGACTGGAAAAAGAAGATGGCACTGGAAGATGGCATGGAAGTCATCCGCCCCAATATGGTTATTCATGTAGTTCCATATACAACTAAAAAAGTGACAATGAAACAGAATGGCCCTGTATATTATGACAGGTGGTATGACAGCACACTTCCTGCCGGGCAGGATGTTATCGTAGAACCGGGGGAAGGCGATAAGGAAGAAGTTGTAATTCAGCAGGTCATCGTTGATGGCAAAGTACTTAAAAGCCAGGTACTCCAGACAAAGACACTGGCGCCGGGCCGGCATGGAAAGTTAAAAAGCGGAAGCCAGAATGGTGAAAATGTAGGCAAAGTCATTCATATGACAGCCACTGCTTATCATCCGTCAGATGGTAATGGTGCAGGTATTACAGCCACCGGAACAAAAGCTGGCTATGGAACGGCAGCGGTGGACCCTCGGGTGATTCCGCTGGGGAGCAAAATATATGTCAGCGGTTATGGTGAAGCTGTAGCAGAAGATACTGGCGGTGCAATTAAGGGACAGCGTATTGATCTCTGTATGGAAGACCATGCACGGTGCTACTCCTTTGGTCGTCGCACGGTGGAAGTTTTCGTGAACTACTGATAAAGTCGGGAAGGGAAATCCTTCTCGCTTTTTTATTGGGTTATATCCTGCCATAATCAGGATTCCTTGCGGGGCCATGATATAATAAGTAGGATTTTAGGAGGTTGATTATGATTATAGGTATAGCAGTCCTGGTGGTTATACTGGACCAGGTTGTGAAGTATATAGTGCAGCATTCTATGGAACTGGGGCAGACCATTCCGCTGATTCCCCATGTATTTCATCTGACGTATATACTCAATCCGGGAGCCGCATTTGGGATACTGGCCAATCAGAGCTGGTTCCTTCTTCTCGTAGCACTGGCATTATTTGTTGCATTTTTTATATACAGAAAGCGAATGGAAATGACGCCTCTCTATTTTCAGGCGGCGGTGGGGATGCTGCTTGGAGGAACGCTGGGGAATGCAATTGACAGATTACGTCTTCATGCGGTGGTAGATTTCTTCGATTTCAGAATATGGCCTATATTTAATGTGGCGGATATGGCTATCTGCTGCGGAATTGCATTAATTCTTTTATTTTACTGGAGGCGGGCAGAATGATAACCAGAACTTGTTCCATTGACAAGTCCAACGAAGGAAAACGTGTAGACCAGTTCCTTACGGAACAGACCGGGTTTACCCGTTCTGAAGTGCAGAAATGGATTAAGACGGGAAATGCTTACCGTCAGGGAGAAAAGAAGCTCAAATCCAATTATCGTCTGGAAGCAGGGGATATCATCACATTTTCCTGGGAAGTTAAAGAAGAACAGACTGTGCAGGCAGAAAATATTCCGCTGGATATTCTCTATGAAGATGAAGACATGATTGTCATCAATAAATGCAGAGGCATGGTCTGTCATCCGGCACCTGGAAATGAACATGGGACACTGGCATCAGCTCTGCTTTTCCATTGCGGAGAATCTATCCGGCAGGCAGGGGATCCGAAACGCCCGGGGATTGTGCATCGTCTGGATAAGGATACGTCTGGCGTTATGGTGGCAGCAAAGTCTGCACGGGCTTATGACAACCTGCGCAAGCAGATTGGAGAACATACAGCGGTTCGTCGGTATGTGACTCTGGTACATGGTCAGATGGAAGGGGATCACGGAGAAATTCGCTTTCCCCTTGGACGAAGCACTAAAGACCGAATGAAATGGGATGTTCAGCCGGAAACCGGAAAACCGGCAGTCACACATTTTCGTGTGATTGAATATATGAAACATTTTTCCTATCTGGAATGCAGGCTTGAAACCGGGCGGACGCATCAGATCCGTGTACATATGGCACATATTCGACATCCGGTGGTCAACGATCCACTTTATGGTTGGAAGAAAGACAACTTCCCCATTCAAGGGCAGGCATTACACTCTTATACACTGGATCTGGTTCATCCGGTTACCGGAAAGCCGATGCATTTTGAGGCACCCATACCTCAGGACTTTCTTGACTGCCTGGAACTTGCACGTAACTCTTAAACGATTTTTTGACAATAAGGTTCTGGTAAAGTACAATAAAAAGTACCAACGGGGACGTACTGGTTTCGACAGGGGTCACTGTATCATAAATAGCGAGCCGGGATTCCATCTGCCCGTAAAACGGTGGGAAAACATAAAAGCAAACAATGATTTTGCTTTAGCAGCTTAATTTAAACTGCTTGCCTCTTCGGAGTATTCCTGTGACTTCGGACAGGCATCAACCAACAGGATACCAATGAGAAACTTCCGGTATCTCAGCGGGAAACAACACTGGAATAGATAAAGGCAGTTTGTTCCTGTACGAAACTTTATCGAATCCATAAAACAGTAACTGCGCTCGGAGAAGTTTATGGGGCAGGCCTTTTGGACAGGGGTTCGACTCCCCTCGTCTCCACCAGAATATAGTAAGGATTGCAAAAGAAAGGTTTTGCAATCCTTTTTTATTGTTTTAGGAAATGTCATAAAAAAGGGGAATCATTACGAGAGGTATACGATTTCCCAAAGGAATATATTATTTTATGTAACATATTCCTTTGGCAGAGGATTGGAAAAGGATTAGAATCAACGTGATATTTAATTTAATATAAGGTTTACCTGAAGATAATGTTTGTATGAACTGAAGATAATGTTTGTATGAATGAATTGGCGTTGTACCTTTTTTAGATTTTTTCGGGATGGGGGAATGGTGTTTGGTCACTTAGGAAGCAAAGGCTACACCACCAGTCGCGGCAAGACGGTAAGCATGGGGAGCTATGACAGCACCATCGGCCGTCTGGGGATTCTCTTTGGCAAGCGGGTTACAGAGAGTGAACATCCTTATGACTACTATCTGAAAGTATCGGTGCTTCATGAATTTGGCGGAGATAGAAACTTCCACCTTTCCGCACCCGATGGAGAGACTATGGACTACAGCGAAGAGTATAAGGATATATGGTATGAGGCAGGCTTTGGCGGCACCTGGCATGTGAATGGAAGTACCAGCCTGTATGCTGATGCAGAAAGAAGCTTCGGCGGAGACTGGAATAAGAAATGGCAGTGGAACGTAGGGATTAACTTGCAGTTCTGATGAGCTGGAGATGGATATCAGGCAATCAGGACCCAGATGTGAAATCCTGAGGGTTTTTCTTCAGGAGGATAGACACGGAGCACAATCCCTTCTAAAACAGTAAAAAGGATGATATTGTAACAGAAGAGGCATGTTGATATTTATCGATATACCTGCTACAATAATACCAAGAATATCGATAAATATCGTTATAGAGGAAAGAGGTATCACTATGATTAAACCAATTACAGGAACAGAAAATTTTGATGCTGCCATTGCCAAAGGAGATGTAGTGGTAGGATTCTCCGCTCCATGGTGTGGATTCTGCCGTAAGATTCGGCCGGTGATGGAAAAGATTTCCGGGGAAATGGATATTCCATTCTATGGAATCAATATTGATGAAGATAAAGAACTGGCAGAACGTTATAACGTAGAAACCATTCCGGATATTTTCTTCTTCCGCGATGGTAAACCGTTGGGAAGCATTATCGGATACGGAAATGTAGGGTACAAAGAACTGAAAGAATTCTTTGCACAGTATCGATAAGACAGCGGTTCGTCTGATGATAGGAAAACAATATTTCAGAATTTCAGATACGGAAAAATGAAGAGCTTTCTTTAGAATGGAAAATAAGAAACTTTGCTTGTCTTAGCATTAAAACAAAAGACAAAATAAAATAGTTGCTTTTTGTTTGTTTTTCTTGAAAAGGTGGATTACTTTCTGATTTTCGGGTTATAGGACAATTGGTGTGTGTTTTGATGCCAATGAAGCTAGTATTTATCGAGCTTCATTGGCATTTGTTTTTCTAAGATGATTTTTGATGGTGGAATGACGAGAATCCCTTGGATTTCGCATCTGTACGACAAACCGTCAACTCGCCCCCTTGTTATAAATATTCGATTAAGCAGGTTGGGATTCGCTCCCGTGTAACGAACTAAACTAAATGATAATAAGTGTGGCTGGAACAATTACTTTTATTTGTCGTCATTCCATGTGCAACATCTATCATACGAAAGCTTCCCTCAGAAGTTTTTGCCTGCTCGCCTTTTGATGTTAAGGCGCCACCTCTAATTCCATAGGGATTTGCTGTCTCGATCCGAAGGCTTACGGACTTTGATTGAAGAGTGGTATTGAATTATGGAGCAACACTTTTGTCCTATATCCCTGATTTTCAGAGGATTCCATAGATGAGTATTCCAGACAGATTCCTGTCGACCTGTAGTGAAACCTTTTTCTTTGATCTGATTTTTCACCGTTCTTGCTTTTACACACTTTGCATTTGTTTATTTATTCAGAATATAGATATATTATGAATATTAAAAAATAAATATCAAAAATGAGATAAAAAGGGAAAAAGATAAGAGAAATAGGTTAGTGAATATGTAATAAAAAGAGTGATAATTTTAATATTTTCAAACATATACATCCCTTATAATGGTTTATTTTTACATAATAAAGTATTGGTATTAATTCTAAAATAATATTAAAATATTTATAACAAGTTATGAAGAACAAGGCCTTGAGATATGCGCATGATTCTGAAACCCTTAATAAAGGGGTTTTATTTTTAGGAGGGAAGATTATGAAACATCTTACATATGCATATTCACCCAAAGCTCTGGAATTATTTGGCGCAGTAGCTGGTCGCGAGCAGGTTTGTATGCTGGATACTGATTTTACAGAAGTATCTGCAGTAATAATTACTGATCTGGACGAAGATATTCAGGCTCTGGCTAAGGCGGAAGCTGTTGAGGCATTTGGCGTTCCGGTATTTGCAGTTCTTACCAGGGGTTCCATGGTTCCGGATGCTCTGGAAGGCAAGCTGAGAGGTGTTCTTAGCCTTGACAAATCTAAGCATGATGCCTATGAACTCCAGATTAAGAAAGCTTCTGATGAATATGAAGATAAGCTGGTACCGCCTTTCTTTAAAACTGTGGCAAAATATGCCCAGACATGCCGTAATTCATGGACGACTCCAGGACATCATATTGGCGAATTTTATCAGCAAAGTCCTGTAGGTAAAATATTTTATAATTTTTATGGACCAAATGTATTTCGTTCAGATTGCTCCAGCTCGGATGCCTGTTTAGGGGATCTTCTTCTGCATGAAGGGGCCCCGGGGGAAGCTGAAGCTCACGCTGCCAGAGTGTACAATTGCGATAGAGCATACTTCGTACTGAATGGTACCTCCACATCCAACAAGATTGTTCTGAACGCTGTACTTGCACCAGGTGATATTGTTCTTTATGACCGCAATAACCATAAGTCTATTTCTCAGGGGGCTATGGTTCAGGCTGGTGCTATTCCGGTATATCTGGAAGATGCTCGTAATGCATTCGGCTCTATTGGTGGTATTAAGGATCACTGCTTCAATGAAGAATATATCCGCAAGCTGATAGCTGAACGTAATCCGGTTAAGGCTAAGGCTAAGAGACCGGTTCGTCTCGCCGTTATCCAACTCGGTACCTATGATGGCTGCATTTACAATGCACGTGAAGTAATCAGAAAGATTGGCCATCTGTGTGACTACATCCTGTTCGACTCCGCATGGGTTGGTTATGAACAGTTCATTCCGATGATGAGAGACTGCAGCCCGCTGCTTATCGAAGATCTCGGACCGGAAGACCCGGGCATTTTCGTAACCCAATCTGTACATAAGCTTCAGGCAGGTTTCTCTCAGGCATCCCAGATTCTCAAGAAGGATAGCCACATTGCAGGTCAGGAACGTTATGTAAACCATGAAAGACTGAACAATGCATTCATGCTTCATGAAACTACGTCCCCAATGTATCAGATTTTTGCGTCCCTTGACGTTAACGCTCGTATGCTGGAAGGCAAAGCGGGTAAGTATTTGTGGAGAAAGGTAATGCGTACAGGCATTGAACTGCGTAAGGCAATTCTCCGTAACTGCCATTACTTCCATCCAATGGTTCCGGAAACCGTTCATGGCAAACCGTGGATTGAAGGGGATACTGAAAAGATGATCGACGATACTGCTTACTGGACCATGACTCCAGGTGCTAAGTGGCACGGCTTCGATGGCTATGGCGAAAACCAGTTCCTGATGGATCCAGTGCACCTCCAGCTGATGACCCCTGGTATCGATATGAATACCGGTGAATATACCAAGTTCGGTATCCATGGCTCCATCATTTCCAAGTTCCTCCAGAGAAACAATCTGGTTCCGGAAAAGAACGACCTGAACGCTATTCTGTTCCTGCTCACCCCGGGCACCGATATGGCTAAGGCATCTGATCTGGTAGCTAAGCTCGTCGAATTTGAAAGACTTGTTGACGAAGATGCTCTCATGGCTGATGTTCTGCCGGAAATTTATCAGGCGAATGAAGATACCTACAAGGGCATGACTCTGAAACAGCTGTGCCAGAAGATGCAGGACTTCTATTCTTCCCACAAGGTTAATGTATATCAGCAGCGTTTGTTCCTCCATGACTACCTGCCGGAATTCTTCATGACCCCACAGGAAGCTAACTTCGAACTCGTTCGGGGACACTGCGAACTGGTAAGATTGTCCGAAGCTGAGGGGCGCGTAGGACTGGAAGGCGCTCTTCCATACCCGCCAGGAATTCTGACCATGCAGCCAGGTGAACGTTGGAGTGAAAGCAATATCAAGTACTTCAGCGCACTGGAAGAGGGCATCAACGTATTGCCAGGATTTGCACCGGAAATTCAGGGTGTATACTTCAACAAGGTTGAAGACGGCTCTGTTCGTGCATTCGCATACTGCCTGACTAAGGAAGCTGAAGAGCACTACAAGAAGACGGCTACGGAACGAAGGACTCTGCTCGAAAAGGATGCAAGATAATAAAAAGTTAACTGAATAAAAAACAGCAAGAATGTCGTTACCTCGGAGTAATGGCATTTTTGCTGTCTTACTTTGACATCTAAAACAGATCGGCCTTACATTTGTAAGAAATTAAGGATTTGAAGGCTTGCCGTTTCGGGTCTGGAACGTAATTCAAGCTAAGTAAAAACACCGGCAACGCAATACTGACCGGTGTTTTTGCGATGCGAAAAAAACAGAAAAACTTGAAAATCCCTGGGGGATAATGTCCAAGGGATAAAATTTTATCCATCAAAAATGCTGTAACGATGAATTCGGAATTAAAACACCTCGTTTCGTTACAGCCCAGGTGGATTCTGCGAATGGCTTTTTTGTAAAAAGGCAACAATGCAAAAATTAACAAAGGAAAGATTGCAAATCCCAACTCCTTTCTGGAGAGAAAGGGGGCGCCAATCTAAAGCTGGCGGGGGATAGTTGATTGCAATATGTTAGAGCAAAGGAAAGCGTGCTAATGAGCTAAAGGTGGAAAAACGTAAGAATACAAAAGCTTCACCAATGGAAAGCATGCAATACGTTTCCCGTTCTGGAATAGGATAGCCAATCATGGTACACAATACGTAATATATTCGAGCTGGGGAAAGCTTGCTGATGTTCTGGGTTTATTGT
>OHAG01000953.1_pt1 | contig 21046 bp, 19 predicted proteins | sample 1577081 | NCBI WGS metagenome assembly OHAG01 (sample SAMEA3541513, study PRJEB24748) | human gut metagenome | biome: human gut; feature: human-associated habitat; material: faeces | place: China | collected 2012
TGTCAAGGCAGGCGATGTGCTGTTTATTCTCGAGGCCATGAAGATGGAGAACGAGATCTGTGCACCGCATGACGGCACGGTCGGCTCTGTCTGCGTACAGAAGGGCGCTTCCGTACAGACCGGCGCAGCACTCTGCACGATGTAACGGGAGGCGCGTACTATGCAATTTTCGTTTTTCGGTGCATTAGGCAGCATTCTGGCAAGCTCGGGCTTCGCGTCCTTCGCGGAGGACCCGCGCAGCCTGATCATGATCATCATTGCATGCGTGCTGCTGTACATGGGTATCGGCAAGAAGTTTGAGCCGCTGCTGCTCGTTCCGATCGCATTCGGCATGCTGCTGGCCAATCTGCCGCTGACCGGCCTGCTTAATGCACCGGTTGACGGTTCCAGTCCCGGTATGCTGTGGGTGTTCTATCAGGGCGTCCAGCATGCGATTTATCCGTCCATCATCTTCCTCGGTATCGGTGCCATGACCGACTTCGGCCCGCTGATCGCGCGCCCGTCCTCGCTGCTGCTGGGTGCAGCGGCACAGCTCGGCATCTTTTCCGCATTCCTGCTCGCGCTTGTGCTCGGCTTCCCGGGCGCAGTAGCGGCAGCCATCGCCATCATCGGCGGTGCGGACGGTCCGACCTCCATTCTGGTCGCTTCCCGTCTGGCGCCGGATTACCTGCCCGCCATCGCTATTGCGGCGTACTCGTATATGGCGCTCATACCGCTTATCCAGCCGCCGATCATGCGCCTGCTGACCACCAAGAAGGAGCGCGAGGTCAAGATGGAGCAGCTGCGTCAGGTCTCCAAGACCGAGAAGATCGTATTCCCGATCGCAGTTGCCATCATTGTTATCCTGCTGATTCCGGATACCGCTCCGCTGATCGGCATGCTCATGCTGGGCAACCTGCTGCGTGAGTGCGGCGTAACCGACCGCCTGAGCGACACCGCGCAGAACGCGCTGTGCAACATCGTCACCATCTTCCTCGGTCTGTCGGTAGGCTGCAAGGCGATTGCGTCCACCTTCCTGACCTGGGAGACCATCAAGATCATCATCCTTGGCCTGATCGCGTTCACGTTCTCGACCGTCGGCGGCCTGCTGTTCGGCAAGGTTATGTATAAGCTGACCGGCGGCAAGGTAAACCCGCTGATCGGCTCGGCCGGTGTATCTGCCGTTCCGATGGCAGCCCGCGTTTCGCAGGTTGAGGGCCAGAAGGCCAATCCGGCAAACTTCCTGCTCATGCACGCGATGGGCCCGAACGTAGCCGGTGTCATCGGCTCCGCTGTTGCCGCAGGCTTTGTCCTCAAGGTATTCGGCGCGTAAGTACAAAGCAAAAGAACCCGAATTTTCGGGTTCTTTTTTTGTGCTCTTTTGGTTGAAAAGAATTGAACATCAATTTGTAACGGTATGCACACGATATCCCGTAAGGGGAGCACATTGTGCTCTCACGCAAAGGTAAAACATCACGCTAATTCTCCATCTTGCATTCTCAATTTTTTATGCTTTCTTGACAATTTATGTCGCCCTGTTTTATAATAAATGTAAGAAATGAACGGGTGGTCCTTATTGTGCAGGTACTAAAAGACGAACTTCGACACAAAATTCTGCTTGAATCCGAGCATTTATTCCTGCAGCGCGGCTATGACCGCACCTCGCTGCAGATGATCGCGGACAAGGTCAATATCAGCAAGAGCAACCTCTACCACTACTTCAAAAATAAGGAGGAGCTGTTCTACGAGTTGACCGACAGCGCTGCAGACGGCCTGAAGCGCATGATCCTGCGCTTCCGCAGCATGCGGTTTGACCTGAACATGGACGCGCAGGAATTCCGCATGCTGCTCACCGAGGAGGTACTCTCGCTGCTGCTGGCGGAGAAATACGGCCTTCTTCTTATCATGGAGCAGGCCAACGGCACCCGATATGAAAACCTGCGGCCGGTAATGATTGAACTGATTGCGTCCAAGATCGTGTCCATGCTGGCCGACGAGGAGACCAGCCCGATGATGGCGCAGATCATGGCACGCAATCTGGTGGACGGGACGGTACATATCCTCAAGAACCGCGTTCGCCCGAGCGAGGTCCGTGCCGGCCTGAATCAGCTGATTACCTATCACACACAGGGAATGCACGCGCTGCAGTAAGCAGCGCGTGAGGCTGCCGAAAAACTCCGTTTTTCGAGCAGCCTCTCGATTGAAACCACGCTTTCAATCGAATCTTGACAAAAAGCCGCGCCCTGCGGGCACAATTTTTCGTCCCTTGTATAATTCCCGAGGTATACGCCCCCGGGAATTATGAATTTGCTTCGCAAATTCTATTTTATGCGCGCTACCGCACGAAGCGTAAAAATTAAAATAATACTTTTTTGACAGACTGACGCGCTGCAGTAAGCAGCGCGTTTTCTTTTGCCCTCAAACGGATACAAATGCGTTCTAACTGTCCCCGAACCAACATACACTGTCACAGATGAAACCTCATCAGGCAGGAGGGAAACAGCGGTGAAGGGCTTACCGGAGGAGCGCACGATCCGTCTGGCGCAGTACATGATCGAGCAGAAGGCCACCGTGCGGCAGACTGCGGCACGGTTCGGAATATCCAAGTCAACTGTACATAAGGATATCACAACGCGCCTGCAAAAGCTGAATACCGAGCTGTATGAGCGCGTACAGACCGTTCTGCAGGTGAACAAGCGGGAGCGGCATATACGCGGCGGCAGAGCCACACAGGCGAAATACCGCGCCGAAGCGGCGCAGCGACGCGGTGAAAAATAAAAAAACCGACTTTCCAAGCGGAAAGTCGGCAAACAGAAGCAGCGTGACAGTGTTGCAAGGCTTAAAGCAGGCCGAGCTCATGTGCACAATCGCTGCAGACATTCTTACCCTTGAAGTGGATAATGTCCTTTGCGTTACCGCAGAATACGCAGGACGGCTCGTACTTCTTGAGGACGATATGATCGCCGTCAACGTAGATTTCCAGAGCGTCCTTTACTTCGATGCCCATAGTGCGGCGCAGCTCAATCGGGAGCACGATGCGACCAAGTTCATCAACCTTACGAACAATACCGGTGGATTTCATTTTCAACACACTCCATTTCTTTATCATAAAAAATGTATTACCAAATCCCACTCACTTGGGATGTTGGACGGAAGGGGGGAACACGATATGCTGTCCGTTATCTGGACGGTGTTCCTTTGTATGGCGCTGCTATGCGGTGCGGTCACGGGCAGGCTGGCAGAGGTTACGGCAGCGGTACCCACAGGGGCTTCGGAAGCGATCACGCTGGCGATCAGTATCACCGGGCTGATGTGCTTCTGGAGCGGTGTGATGGAGCTGCTGCAGGCTTCCGGACTGGCAGAGCGGCTGTCCCGTCTGATGGCACCTGTTCTGCGTCCCTTGTTCGGAAGCGCATCGCAGGATAAACAGGCGATGGAAGCAGTAAGCGCCAATGTAACGGCAAATTTGCTGGGGTTATCCAACGCGGCAACGCCGTTGGGATTGCGTGCGTCAGAGCGGCTGTATGTTCTTGCAGGGCGACGCGGAGCGCCGGATACCGTGCTGACGCTGATCGTGCTGAACGCAACCTCAATTCAGCTGATTCCGTCTACGGTGGCGGCGGTTCGTGCGGCTTGCGGAGCACACGCGCCATTTGATATTATGCTGCCGGTGTGGGGAGCTTCTGCGGCTTCCGTTGCGGCGGTGCTGCTCAGCAGCAAGCTGCTGCGTCCTTTTTTTCCGGATGGGGAATAGCGGGACAGGTAAGTGCGCCTTACAAGTAGTATTATCACACATGAAAAGCAAGAAATTTGTCGAATCAGCAAACAATCATCAAAAAATTTCCAAGCGAGGGAAATAATACAAGGAGGGAGATTGTTGCAGATTTTGCAGAACGCGCTCATTCCGGCACTTTTGGCGGGAATCAGCCTGTATGCGCTGTGCAAAGGCGTGGACGTATTTCCAACTTTTCTGCGCGGTGCAGCCGTCGGTTTGAAAACCGCGGTGCAGATACTGCCTGTTATGGTCGGGATGCTGACAGTCGTGTTCATGCTGCGCGCCTCAGGTGCCGTTGATATTGCGGCAAGCGTGCTCGCGCCCGCACTGCGTATACTGGGCATACCGAAAGAATGCACAGCCCTGACCCTGCTGAAGCCGATCAGCGGAGGAGGAGGACTGGCAATGGGCAGTGAAATTATACGACGCTGCGGACCGGACAGCTATGCCGGACGCGTGGCCGCAGTGATGCTGGGAGCCTCGGAAACCAGCCTGTACACAATCAGCGTGTACAGCGGGCACCTTGGTTTAAACCGAACCAGATATGCTGTATTTGCGGCATTGTGCGGTGATCTGGCAGCATTTACCGCCTCTGCAGCATTGGTTAGAATATATTTCCCATACAGTTAATATTATATCGTGTATGTTAAAAAATTACCATAGCTTATGTCAAAAATTAGCGAATTAAATAAACATTACTTGTATTCTTTGTGCAATATGCAAAAAATACAGGCTGAGAAAATAAAAAGCATCTATGCCGAAGCACAGATGCTTTTCATATTGCAAAGCGATTACTTCTTTACGATCTCCTTGCCGAAAGGACCATCATAGTCGAAGAAGCCCTTGCCGGTCTTAACGCCCAGCCAGCCGGCACGAACCATCTGACGCATCAGCGGATGCGGACGGTACTTCGGATCGCCGGTCTCGCGGTACAGCGTCTCCATGATTGCGAGGTTTACATCGTGGCCAACAAGGTCAGCGGTGTGCAGCGGGCCGGACTTCATGCCTGCGCCAAGCTGCATAGCAACGTCGACATCAGCAGGGGAAGCGATGCCGTCAGCAACGATACCCATTGCCTCGTTCATCATCGGGATCAGGATGCGGTTTACAACGAAACCGGGACCTTCCTTAACGGCAACCGGGGTCTTGCCCAGGGATGCCATCAGGTCAAATGCGGTCTGGAAGGTTTCGTCAGAAGTCTGGATCGCGCGGGTAACCTCAACCAGCTTCATGATCTGAGCCGGGTTGAAGAAGTGGCAGCCGATGAACTTGTCCGAACGGTGCGGGATGCAGGCAGCCATCTCGGTGATGGACAGACCGGAAGTGTTGGAAGCGAAGATGGTGTGAGCGGGGCAGATCTTGTCCAGATCCTCCAGCAGGTCCTTCTTCAGATCCATGCGCTCCAGAATAACTTCCATGATGAAGTCAGCATCGGCAGCGTCCTTGCGGTCAACCGAGGTCTTGAGGGAAGCGAGCAGCTCGTCCTTGCGCTCTGCGGTCATCTTGCCCTTGCTTACGAGGAACTCGTAATCGTGTGTGATAACGGTCTTGCCGCGCTCGGTGAACTCCGGCTTGATGTCGATCATGGTAACGTCATGACCTGCGTTCAGAAATACCTCAGTGATGCGTGCGCCCATGTTGCCAGCGCCGAATACACAAACTTTCATGCTAAATTAACCTCTCTCTCACTCTTTGCGGATGGATGAACAGGTATTGCGAATATTGATTAGTCAAGACCGCACAATCTGGTTTTGAATTGTGCGGTCCGACTGTCTCAATGCTTACTTATTCTTGAATTCCTTAGCCGGCTTGTCGCGGTTCTTGTCCAGGAAGTAAGCCATGCCGTACTTCTGATCCTCGGTAGCGAAGCACTGTGCGAAGCAGTTGCCCTCGAACTTCAGAGCGGAGTTCAGGTCGGTCTGCATGCCAACGTTTACAGCTTCCTTAACCAGAGAAACAGCGATCGGAGCCTGAGCAGCGATCTCCTCAGCCAGCTTTACAGCCTCATCGAGCAGGTTCTCCAGCGGATATACGTAGTTAACCAGGCCCATGTCCAGAGCGTCCTGAGCGGTGTAGTTCGCGCGAGCAGTGTACAGCATTTCCTTAGCCTTGCCTGCGCCTACGAAGCGAGCCAAACGCTGGGTGCCGCCGCAGCCCGGGGTGATGCCCAGACCAACTTCAGGCTGACCGAAGGAAGCGTTCTCGGAAGCGAGACGGATGTCGCAGGACATAGCCAGCTCGCAGCCGCCGCCGAGGCAGAAGCCGTTGATGGCAGCGATAACCGGACGCTTGAAGTTCTCGATCTTCCAGCAGACGCGGTTGGACTCGTTGCCGAACAGCTTGCCCTCTGCACAGGTCTTGGTAGCCATCTCGGAGATGTCAGCGCCTGCAACGAAGGAGTTAACGGTCTTGCCCTTCTTGTTAACGGTGGAAGAACCGGTCAGAACTACTGCATAAACGTTGTCCAGATCCTTAGCCAGCTCGTCGAATGCCTCTTCCAGCTGAGCGTACATGTCGGTGGACAGAGCGTTCATAGCCTTCATGTGCTCGATCTTAACGATCGCAACATGACCCTTTTTTTCGATTACTACGTCAGTCATTTTTAAGACTTCCTTTCAGAATATGTGCTATGAGCGTAAAACGCTCAAAAGCAATCTCCGTTCGGAGATTACCAAACATCCAAAGGATGTTTGCAATCAAATAGAACAGAAGCGAGCTTCTGTTCGTAAAAACCGGGAGCATGTATCACGGTTTTTACACCCCGACCCAGCCGCCGTGGGCGGCGTCGTTCGGGTATCCAAAATCAGTTTCTACGGAACTGATTTTGGTATATAGGGGGCTTTTGAAGCCCCCTATAGCAAGATTTACTTGCAGAGCTCGTCGCGCTCAACGATGATAGCTTCGCCCATACCGCCGCCGATGCACATGGTAGCCAGACCGATGGTCAGGTCGCGCTTGATCATTTCGTAGATCAGGGTGGTGGTGATGCGGCAGCCGGCTGCACCGATCGGGTGACCCAGAGCGATTGCGCCGCCGTTTACGTTAACCTTGTCCATATCAAAGCCAAGCTCACGGTTAACAGCAGCAGCCTGTGCAGCAAATGCCTCGTTGGACTCGATCAGGTCGAGGTCAGCAACGGTCAGACCTGCGCGGGACAGAGCCTGACGGGTGGACTCGATCGGACCTACGCCCATGATGGACGGATCGCAGCCTACAGAGCCCCAGGCACGAACCTTAGCCAGCGGCTTGAGACCGTTTGCCTTAACGAACTCCTCGGAAGCGATGATCATTGCAGCGCCTGCATCGTTGATGCCGGAAGCGTTGCCTGCGGTTACGGTGCCGTCCTTCTTGAATGCCGGGCGCAGCTTGCCGAGGATCTCCAGAGTGGTGTTCGGCTTTACATGCTCGTCGGTATCAAAGATAACGGTTTCCTTCTTCTTCTTAACCTCGATTGGAACGATCTCGTCCTTGAAGCGGCCGTTAGCGATGGCAGCAGCTGCCTTCTGCTGGGAAGCGAGAGCGATCTCGTCCTGCATCTCGCGGGTGATGCCGTACTTTTCAGCTACGTTTTCTGCAGTGATGCCCATGTGGTACTGGTTGAATACATCAAATACGCCGTCGTATACCATCATGTCGACCAGCTTCTTGTCGCCCATGCGAGCACCCCAGCGGGTATCGCGGGAGATGTACGGAGCACCAGACATAGACTCGCAGCCGCCTACCAGCATCATCTTGTTCTCGCCGGAACGGATGATCTGGGTGCCGAGGGAGATGGCACGCATGGAGGAAGCGCAAACCTTGTTCAGGGTCATAGCCGGGGTGGTGATCGGCAGACCGGACTTCAGGCAAACCTGACGTGCTACGTTCTGGCCTACGCCGCCCTGCAGTACCTGACCGAACAGAACCTCGTCGATTGCTTCCTTGTCAATGCCTGCACGCTCGATAGCTGCCTTTGCAGCAGCGGTGCCAAGCTCGGAGGAGTGTACATCGCGGAGGGTGCCGCCGTAAGTGCCGATTGCGGTACGGGCAGCGGAACAGATGTAAACGTTCATTTAGCTGTTTCTCCTTTTCTACTGATGCGGCGAAAAAACTATGCCGCCGCATGGTGATGGAAACTCGATTTTTTGAGTTCGTTAATATTTTATCAAACTATTCTGCAGAATGCAAGGGGAATTGGTCGATTCTGTAAAATTATATGAAAAGTCCGGTTCCCGCTTGCATAATCTGCACAAATAGAATTGATCAGTCGTTAGCCAGACCCATCAGCTCGTCACGGAAGATGCGAGCGTCCATGGTCTTGATCTCGTCAGCCATCTTCGGAACGAATTCCATCTGGTCGAGGATCTGGGTCTGCAGGTCGATGCCCGGAGCGATCTCGGTCAGGGTAACGCCTTCCGGACGCAGCTCGAATACGCAGCGCTCGGTGATGTACAGAACCGGCTGATGTACTTCGTTAGCGTAATCGCCGGAGAAGGTGATGTGCTCAACCTGCTTAACGAACTTCTTCTTAGCGCCTTCCTGGGTGATAACGAGCTTGCCGTCCTTGCACTCAGTCTTGAGGCCCTTTGCAGTGAAGGTGCCGCAGTAAACAACCTTCTTGGCGTTCTGGGTGATGTCGATGAAGCCGCCTGCACCTGCCAGACGGGTGCCGAACTTGGATACGTTCAGGTCGCCGTTCGGAGCAGTCTCAGCCAGGCCGAGGAATGCAACGTCAAGGCCGCCGCCCTGATAGAAGTCGAACTGTACGTTGTGCGGGATGATGCACTGTGCGTTAGCAGCAGCGCCGAACTGGGTGCCGCCGTACGGTACACCTGCGATGGAGCCTGCCTCAACGGTCAGGGTCATCTTGTCGGAGATGCCTTCTTCAGCAGCTACGTTAGCGATCTTCTCCGGTGCGCCGGTGCCGAGGTTTACGATAGCGTCCTGCGGCAGCTCCATAGCAGCGCGGCGGGCGATGATCTTCTTAGCGTCCATCGGGATCGGCGGGATAGCGTCAACCGGGATGCGGAACTCGCCGGTCAGCGCGCCGTCATACGGCATGCCGAGGCACTGCATGTTCTCCTCCTCGGTGCCGACTACAACAGAGTCAACATAGATGCCCGGGATAGCGACCAGCTTCGGGTCCAGAGAGCCGCCCTGTACGATCTTCTCAACCTGAACGATTACCTTGCCGCCGGAGTTCTTGCAGGCCTGAGCCATAGCAGTTACGTCCAGAGGACCGATCTCACGATGTACGGTGCAGTTGCCGTACTCATCGCAGTAGGAAGCACGCAGGAATACAACGTTGATCGGGAAGCCCTTGTACAGCAGGCGCTCCTGACCCTCGATGTTAACGATCTTTACCAGATCTTCCTTGGTAACGTCGTTCAGCTTGCCGCCGCCGTTGCGCGGGTCAGCGAAGGTCTTCAGGCCAACGTGAGTGATGGTGCCGATGTTGTGAGCAGCGATATCGCGGTACATGTGCGAGATAACGCCCTGCGGCAGGTTGTAAGCCTCGATCTTGTTGTTCAGAGCCAGCTCGCCAAGCTTCGGAGCACGGTCCCAGTGGCCGCCGATAACGCGCTTAACCATGCCTTCATGGCCGTAATGGTCACCGCCGGTGCCATCGCGGTGGCCCTGACCGGCTGCAAAGAACAGGGTCAGGTTCTGCGGGTGGCCGGTCTCAAGAAAACGCTTCTCGAGAGCCTTGGACAGGGTCTCCGGGCAAGCACAGGATACGAAACCGCCGGTAGCAATGGTATCGCCGTCCTGAACCTTCAGAGCAGCTTCCTCCGCGGTGATGATGCTTACTTTCTTCATGTTTATCAATCCTCCTGATAATAGTGCGACCGGTTTTACAGTGGTCACGCCTGTGACGTGAAAGACCTGATTCTATCTATTGCCTGCGGAATCTCATCCGCTGCGGCAACAACAACACGGTGCGCGGCCTCGATCTCCTCATAGAGATACGGGCAGCCGGTGCAGCCGCGCAGGATCAGCAGTACGTCATAAGGAACACCGTCCTCCGGATAGGAGAATGAGGCGGTGTCCTGCAGGGCAGCGCAAATCGCCTTGTAGGCGTCTCCGCGCTCATAGCGCGGATTGCAGCCGCCGCAGAATTTTACCGTGCAGCGCAGCAAGGCGCACAACCCCTTTCTATGTATCATTTCCGAATGTTACCATAGGGAAACAATAGGTAATAACGCAAACACAGGCACTCACGGGTGCTCCATGAGTGCCTATAGTTTGCTCAGAGATTACTTGATGCGAGCAATCTTCTTTGCCAGTTCCTTCTTCATTTCAAGGTTGGACTGACGGGCAATCATGATGCGCTGAGCCTGCGGCGAGCCTGCACCGTGCATGGACTCCGGCAGATAGCCGACAGCTGCAGTACCCATGGTCATGTTCTCGATCAGGCGCAGCAGACGCATACGGTCCTCGGTCGGAACGGAAGCAACGCCCTTGAGGTACTTCTCGATGTACGGCTTGAGCTCCGGGTTGCGGTAATCAGCCTCGGACGGCTGGGTTACCATCAGGCCGCCTGCCAGATCCTGTGCCAGACGAGCGATCTCGTACGGGAAGCGGGTAACGTTCTGCTTGCAGACGTTAGCGAGCAGCAGGTCGATCAGGTAGTTGCCTGCCTTGGTCTTGGTGCCCTGAGAGGAGCAAGCGATACCGCAGCAGTACAGGGTCTCGTTCAGGTGGGTCATCTCGATCAGCTTGTCCTTAACGTGGGAAGCCTTGGAGGAGCCAGCCATCTCGCCAGCCAGAGCGGTAGCGCCGATCAGAACGTCGCCTACGCCGACCTTGCAGCCGCCGTAAGACTGACGGTGATAGCCTGCGAAACGCTCTACGATCATGCCGGCAAACTTAACTTCGCCGTTGAGGAAGATGCGGTCGTTCGGAACGAATACGCGGTCGAAGATAACGAGAACTTCGTGGCCGCCGTATACCTTGTTGCCAACGTCGATGTCGTTGTACTCTTCAATCTTGCGGGTGTCGCAGGACTGACGGCCGTAGATCAGGGTGATGCCCTTGGAATCGGTCGGTACAGCGAAGGAGATCGCGTAGTCCTCGTCGCCCTCACGCATGGAGATGGTCGGCATTACCAGAACCTCGTGAGAGTTTACGAAGCCGGTCTGGTGAGCCTTAGCACCGGTAACGTAAACGCCGTCAGCGGTGCGCTCTACAACGTGCAGGAACAGATCCGGGTCAGCCTGCTTGGACGGAGCGAGGGAACGGTCGCCCTTAACGTCGGTCATAGCGCCGTCAACTGCGAGGTCCTCATCCTGCACGCGGGTCAGGAACTTGAGGAAGTTCTCGTGGTACTTGGTGCCGCAAGCCTCGTCGATCTCGTAGGTGGAGGAGAATACAGCGTTCATAGCGTCCATGCCTACGCAGCGCTGGAAGCAGGCTGCAGTCTTCTGACCGAGCAGACGCTGCATCTTAACCTTCTTGATCAGGTCGTCAGTGGACTGATGCATGTGGGTGAAGCGGTTGATCTTCTTGCCGGAGATGTGGGAGGTAGCAGTCATCAGATCCTGATACTGCGGGTCCTCAGCCAGCTCGTAGGTAGCGGCGAAGGAGTTCAGAGAAGGACGGATAACCGGGTCGTCAACCGGATTCTCTACCTTCTTGCCGAACATATACAGATTGAGGTTCAGCTTGCGCAGGGACTCAATGTACTGGTCTTTGGTCATCATAAGTGATCAAGTATCCTTTCTCATTACAATTTGGTACACATAACATGAATAAAGAAAATAGGGCGGGGAGACGGGACTCCCCGCCCTATTCAGGCGTTACATGCGGAAATTAGAAGCACTCTTTGTATACGCGCTCGCTGAGCTCGATGCTCCACGGACGGTAAGAGTTGGTGATCAGACGCTGCTGGTTTGCATCAACAGACAGTGCAAATGCCTTAACGTCCTCTTCCTTGAAGCCGTACTCATGCAGCGGCTTCAGGTGCAGAACCTTCTCCAGGGTTACGTTCAGGGTGCGCAGAGCGTCGTCCTTGGTGCAGCCCAGGCAGCGAGCAACGATTTCCTTGAACTTGCCCAGCTCGCCAGCCGGCTCGTACTCGTCGTACATCTCGAGGATCTTGCCGAACAGAGCGTAGTTGGACTCGCCGTGCGGAACATGGTAGGTGCCGCCGAGCGGGAAGGACATGCCGTGTACGGTTGCACAGCCGGCCTTCAGGAATGCGATGCCTGCGAACAGGGAAGCGTGAACGAACTCGCCGAGGTAATCCATACGAGCGTCCGGGCCTTCCAGAGCGATGCGGCGGAAGCCCTCGAGGATCATCTCCATAGCCTTAACGGAGAACATCTCGGAGGTAACGGTCTTGCGGTGCGGGGACAGGAAAGACTCGGTAGCGTGGATCAGAGCATCGATAGCGGATGCTGCGAACGGCTTGTACGGCAGGGTCTTAAGCAGATCCGGAACCAGGCAAACCTTGTTCGGGATGATGTCGTCGGAAACCAGGCCGAGCTTGGTATCGCCGCCGGTCAGCTTGCCGTCCTTCTCGTCCTTAACGATAGCAACAGAAATGTTGGTAACCTCAGAACCGGTACCGCAGGTGGTCGGGATAGCGATAACTTCCTTCTCATGTACAACAGGCTCACGCTTGAAGTACAGCTCATGTACGGAGGTCGGGCGCTTGCAGCCGAGCAGCTTGCAAAGGTCCATGATAGCACCGCCGCCTACTGCGATTACGCGGTCGTAGGAATCGTACGGAATAGCCTCGTACATGGTCTCGATCATAGCCTCGGAAGGCTCGCCTGCACCGAACTTCTCCTGGAATACGAACTTGCTCTTGAGGCCAAGCTCTTCCATGAAGGGCTTGTAGATGAATTCGTTGGTCAGAACGACGTCACGCTCGCCCAGCTTGAACTCCTCAGCGAAAGCACCAAAGGTGTCAAACTTGTAAATAGTCGGGGCAATGACGATCTCTCTCTTGTCCTTCATCAGGGAGGCGCTGAAAGCATCCATAGCCATAGTAGAAACATCTCCAATCAAAAATTTTATAAAAGGCCGTGCGGCTTTTTATTACATGATTTTACAGGGTGGTTTTTTCCTGTGTTCTTATTGTAGCAAATTTGCGCCAAAACTTCAACACAAACAAACAATAATTTCATCAAAAATTGACCAACTAAACCTGTACAAAAAGACAATAAAAAGTCCCGCAATCTTATTACGGGACTATTTTAACGTATTTATTGTGATTTGTAAATGGGGTAATGGTGAAAAGTACCGAAAAGTTTTTGTATAAATTTCCGTTCTTTAGCTGTTTTGCGAAAAACGGCTCAAAAATGCGCGGGTTCGCTCGTTATGTGTATTTTCAAATACCTCTGTCGGCGTGCCCTCCTCAACGATAGTGCCGCCGTCCATGAATACGACATGATCGGCCACATCACGGGCAAACGCCATCTCGTGGGTGACGATGATCATGGTGGTGTGCTGGTCCGCCAGCGAGCGGATAACGCGCAGCACCTCGCCGGTCAGCTCGGGGTCGAGCGCCGAGGTCGGCTCATCGAAGCACAGGATATCCGGCTTGAGCGCGAGCGCACGCGCAATGGCGACACGCTGCTGCTGACCGCCGGACAGCTGGTGCGGATAGTGGCTCATGCGGCCCTCGAGGCTCATCATCTCGAGCAGCTCGATGGCGCGGTGCTCGATCTGCTCGTGAATCTCGCGTTTTTTCTGCTTGTAGTCCGGGCGTTCCTTGGCCTGCAGCAGGGGAGCGAGCATGACGTTCTCCAGTGCAGTATACTGCGGGAACAGGTTGAACGACTGGAACACCATGCCGAAGTGCAGACGGTTCTTGCGGATCTGCGCATCGCTCTTGGCGGCATGGTCGGCAGCGTCGAGCAGTGTCTCGCCGTTTACGATGATCTTACCCTCATTCGGGGTTTCGAGAAAATTCAGGCAGCGCAGCAGCGTGGTCTTGCCCGAGCCGGACGAGCCGATGATGGCAAGCGCCTTGCCGCGCTCCAATGTAAAACTGATGTCTTTGAGCACCTTGGTAGAGCCGAAGTTCTTATAAAGGTGCTGTACCTCCAGAATAGGCATAACGGCTCCTCCTTATTTAAAGTAATCCATTTTCTTTTCGATCCAGCCGAACAGCAGGGTCAGAATACCGTTGAACAGCAGGTAGAATACGGCAGTGTAGAACAGCGGCCAGATGATACCGGCGCTCTTGATGAACTTTTCGCCCATCCACAGCACCTCGTATACCGCGATGGTACGCGCCAGTGCGGTATCTTTAACAAGGTTGATAAACTCGTTGCCCATCGGCGGGATAACGCGCTTGATGACCTGCAGCAGCGTTATCTTGAAGAAAATCTGGCTTTTGGTCATGCCGAGCACCTGACCGGCCTCATACTGACCGCTCGGGATACTTTGAATGCCGCCGCGGAAGATTTCCGAGAAATAGCAGGCGTAGTTGATGACGAACGCCACCAGCGCAGCGGTGAAACGCGGCAGCTTGATTCCCCACACCAGAGCAGGGCCATAGTAGATAATGATGATCTGGAGCATAAGCGGCGTGCCGCGGACGATCCAGACGATGATTTTGATGAGTGCGCGCAGCGGTGTAATGCGGCTCATCGAGCCGAAGCTGATAAGCAGGCCGAGCGGCAGAGCGAATACCAGCGTCAGGCAGAAAAGCTGTACGGTGGTAACAAAGCCGCCCATCAGGCTGAGTGTTACATTGGCAAACATGTCGTTTCCTCTTTACCTCTTTTTTACTTTATTTCTTTTGACACATAAGGCAGAAGACGGTAGTCCGCCTTCTGCCTTATATTAACTGGGGAATGGGAGATTAAGCCTCCGGATCTACGATTGCTTCCTGTACGCCGTACTTCTGAGCGAAGGAAAGAACAATGCCGTCCTTGTAGGCGCCCTTATAGAAATCGTTGAATGCTTCGGTCAGGTCAGAGCCCTTGCGGAAGCCTACAACGTAGTTCTCGTCCTCCTCGCCGTTGGCCTCGTTGAGGTTTACGGTGTAGGTCAGGTTCGGGTAGCTGGTGCCCTCGCCGATCATAGCGCCTGCCATCAGCAGGTCGATCACGCAGGCATCAGAGGTGCCTGCGGCAACCTCCATCAGTGCGTCAGCCTGAGACTGAACTGCGGTTGCATTCAGACCGGCAGCCTGTGCAGCAGCCTCACCGGCGGAACCGGACTCAACAGCGAAGGTCATATCCTTGATGGACTCGATGTCCTTGGCAGCATCAGCCTTGTCGGACGGAACAACAACAACCTGTGCGTTGGTTGCATACGGGTCGGAGCAGTTCATGGAGGTCTTGACCTCATCGGTCAGGGTCATGCCGTTCCAAACAGCGTCAACGCCCTTGGAATCCAGCTCCATGATCTTGTTGTCCCAGTTGATCTCGATGAACTCGGCTTTTACGCCCAGGCTCTCAGCGAAAGCCTTTGCCATGTCCGCGTCAAAGCCGACCCACTCGTCCGAGCCGTCTTCCTTATAATCCATCGGCGCGAAATCCGTGATGCCGATAACCAGCTTGCCGTTGCTCTTTACATAATCCACATCGCTCTCAGCGGAAGCCGAGGTGTCAGCCGCATCGGCACTCGAGTCGTCGGTCTTGGCAGCAGAGCCGCCGCAGCCGGACAGCATGGATACACTCATAGTGCCTGCCATCAGCAGTGCGAGAAGTTTCTTCGTCTTCATTTTTAGAAAACCTCCTGTAATTCGGTTCATATCTTGTTTACTATTATAACACTTTAGCGCAGAAAATCAACCCCTGATTTTCATGCAGATTTTCAGCATTTTTGAAGGATAATCGGGCGGTATTTTGTGCAAAATCTAAAATAACAGGGTGAAATATATGGAAAAGAGGATGGGGAGCGGTTGGGACGGATTCTCACTCTTTTTTGCGAACCTGTGTTGACCTGTACCAAAAAAGAGATTATAATCATAAGTAAGCATGATTGTTAAAGAATAAACAATGAAGAACAAGTAAGACGGAGGGAATCAGCGTGGATTATACTGCACTGTATCAGCAGAAGCTGACAACGGCGGATGAAGCCGTTAAGGTTGTTAAATCGGGTGACTGGGTAGACTACGGCTGGTGTACGGGTACGCCTGTTGCACTGGACAAGGCACTTGCGGCCCGCATGGGCGAGCTGGAGGACGTAAACTTCCGCGGCGGCGTACTCATGCGCCGACCGGCGGTATTCGATATTCCGGATGCAGCCGATAAGATCACCTGGAACTCGTGGCACATGTCCGGCATTGAGCGCAAGGCCTGTATGGAGGGCTTCGGCTTTTACAGCGCACTGCGCTACTCCGAGATGCCGCGCTGGTACCGCGAGAACGTCCGTCATGTCAATGTAGCCATGATTCAGGTGGCGCCGATGGACGCACACGGCTGGTTCAGCTTCGGTCCGCAGGCTTCGCACCTCAAGGCGATCTGCGATGTATCCGATGTTATCATCGTTGAGGTCAACAAGTATATGCCGCGCTGCCTCGGCGGCTTTGAGGATGCCATCCACATTTCGCAGGTGGATATGATCGTTGAGAGCGACACCGAAATGCCGCAGATGGGCGCAGGCGGCGAGCCGACCGAGGGTGATAAGGCGGTTGCAAAGCTGATCGTGGAGGAAATCCCGAACGGCGCGTGCCTGCAGCTGGGCATCGGCGGCATGCCGAATACCGTAGGCTCGATGATCGCGGAGTCTGACCTGAAGGACCTCGGCGTTCACACCGAGATGTACGTTGACGCTTTCGTTGACATCTCCCGTGCAGGCAAGATCAACGGCTCGAAGAAGGCCATCGACCGCGGCCGTCAGGTGTTCGCGTTCGGCGCAGGCACCCAGAAGCTGTACGATTTTGTAAATGATAATCCGGAGTGCATGTCTGCACCGGTATCCTATACTAACGATGCGCGCACCATCGCACAGATCGACAACTTCATTTCCATCAACAATATCGTGGATGTGGATCTGTTCGGCCAGATGAACGCAGAAAGTGCCGGTATCAAGCAGATTTCCGGTGCAGGTGGCCAGCTGGACTTCGTTCTGGGCGCGTATCTGTCCAAGGGCGGCAAGAGCTTCATCTGCTGCTCGTCCACCTTTAAGAAGAAGGACGGCACGCTCGAGAGCCGAATTCGTCCGACGCTTGAGAACGGCTCGGTCGTTACCGATGCCCGTCCGTGCGCGCACTGGTTTGTCACCGAGTACGGCAAGGTAAACCTCAAGGGTCTGACTGCATGGCAGCGTGCGGAGGCTCTGATCTCGGTTGCGCATCCGGATTTCCGTGAGCAGCTGATTCAGGAAGCGGAGAAGATGCGTATCTGGAAGCGCTCCAATAAGAGATAAAATGCTGTCGCGGAACTACAGTTCCGCACGGTGTTTGCTACTGTTTATAAGAAAACGCTCTGTGAAAACAGAGCGTTTTTTCTTATGCAATTATTAAAGTGAAATTCGCAGGATAAACTGCTGATTCCTGACCGAAAAGCTGTATACACCGCCGTATCGCTCGACGATGCTGCAAATGCTGTGCACGCCGATGCCGTGTCCGGCGCGGTCGGAGACCGGCACGCCGTGGCTGAACTGCACCGGCTGCGTGCAGTCGTTGACAACCTGCAGGAAGAACTTTCCGGCTTTTTCGTATGCCTGCACCTCGATGTGTCCGGGAATGCCGTCCGCGCGCTCGCTGCATGCGTGAATCGCATTCTCAAGCGCGTTGGAGAGCAGCACGCACAGGTCGCTCTCGGCAAGCGGCAGCTGATTGGGCAGCACGGCATGCACCGCAAGCGGGATGCCCTGCGCCTTGGCGCGGTCGGCAAACGATGAGAGAATCAGGTTTGCGGCCTCGTTTTCGCAGTAAACGGTCACGCGGCTGGCTTCGATTTCCTCGCTGATGGAGTGAATGTACTGCAGTGCCTGCTCATACTGCTCATTCTCGATGCAGGCGGTGATGTACTGCAGATGATGCCGCAGATCATGCCGGTAGGCGCGGGTTTTCTGCTGAGAGATACGCAGTGCTTCAATCTCACGAACGGCCTGATGCACCTGCAGGTCAAGATTGCTTTTCAGCTCCTCCAAATGCAGCCGCGCGTGTTGCTCTCTGGAAATGTGAATCAGGAACAGCAGGTACGCCGCACTGCACACGAACGGCATGAACTCCACGACTACGGCCGAACCGGAGAACAGCAGGTCGGTGTAAACGCGGGTGGCATAGTCAAACGCATAGTACACCGCGGGCACAATGCCGAACTGACACTGCACCGCCCGCGAATACTGCGACACCGACCGGATGGCAGGTGCGGCCTTGAGCAGCAGAATGAGCAGCGGCACGGTGACGATTATTTCCACAGCGTACTGCATGGTGTCTCCGCCGGAGAAGATGGCGACCGCGATCAGCGCCAGCCAGCGCCGCAGCTGACAGCACAGGTACGCCGTCAGCACGGAAATCACCGGCCACAGGCGTTCGTGACTGAGCGAGCACAGCGCGAGCACAAGCGGCAGGTGGGTGTGCAGCGGATACAGATAGCGTCCGAAGCCCGGGTCCACACCGAGGTAGGCGATGCCGGACAGGCAGAAGATCATCAGCGTGTACAGCAGCATGCGCTTTTTCGCCTTGGGCGTCCAGTGGATATTGCAGAATGCCGCAGAGAGCGTGATGCCGAACAGCGTAACGGCAACGGAGTTGCAAAGGTCAACGGCGAGTGCGATCATGTCAGGAACACCTGCTCTTTCTGGAAGGCGTGTTCAAGGTACGCGTCCTTGATGTCGTTGAAGCGTCCGCGCGGAATGGGCAGCTCGGCGTGGCTGGACATGACGAGCGTTTTCGGCGTGATCGTCTGGATATGCTCTAAATCTACAAGGTAGGAGCGGTGAATGCGCAGAAAATTCCTGTGTTCGGCAAGGCTTTCGCACAGGCTGTCCATGCTGCCGGCGGCTTCGAGCACGGTGCCGTCAGTCTTGTGCAGCAGCAGGGAACGGCGGATGACCTCGCAGTATTCCAGCTTGTCCGGTTCAACGCGTGTGATGCCGGTTTTGCAGCGCAGGATCAGGCTGACGCTGCTCTCGCGCGAGCAGGCGGCAATGACCGAATCCATCAGCCGGAAGAAGCTTTCCGGCCAGATCGGCTTGAGCTGATAGAAATACGCGCCCACCGTATACGACTGCACGGCAAACTCTGCGGATGAGGTGAGAAAGATGATCTTCACGTTGGAGTCATACTGACGGATCTCACGGGCGGCTTCGATGCCGTTTTCGCCGGGCATGAGCACATCGAGCAGCAGAATGTCAAAGCGTGCGCCCTTTTCGATGGACGCCAGCAGCTCGAACGGGCTTTGGAAGGCCGTCGGGGCGATATCGGCGTTGTGTTCCGCACGGTAGCTGCCGAGCAGCTCGTGCAGTTCATCGAGCACGCTGAGATCGTCGTCGCAGAAGCCAATCTGGATCATGGTTCTCATCTCCTTTCTTTTTATATAGGGAACAGATCATTTGTAATCGCGGCGGGTCTTGTCCGGTTCCCAGCCCTCGAGCGGGTAGCGCTGCATGGCGCCGAAAATGCGCTCGCGCACACCGGGCATGGTCTTTTCGAGATTTTTCAGCAAATCCTTGATCTCCTGCCGCTTGGTGTTGCCGTCCGCCGGACACGGATTGTGCACGATCGGCAGCTCATGCCGTTTGGCGAACGAGCGCACATAATGCTCCGGCACATACAGCAGCGGACGAATGAGCGTGATGTCGGCGCGGTCGAGGTAGGTTACCGGCGAAAAGCACGAAATGCGGCCTTCATAAAATAGGGAAAGCATGTAGGTCTCGACCACATCGTCAAAGTGATGGCCGAGCGCAACCTTGCTGCAGCCTGCCTTGCGGGCGGCATCGTGCAGGGCACCGCGGCGCAGCTTGGCACAGAGCGAGCAGGGGTTTTCCTCATGGCGGATATCAAACACGATAGGGCCGATCTGGGTGGGGACACGGATGTACTCGACGCCCAGCTTGTCGCACAGCGTCTGTACAGGGGAGAAGTCCATCTCATCATAGCCCATCTCCAATGTAATAGCCACGACTGTAAAATGGTGCGGATAAAAGCGACTCAGCTGGCTGAGCGCCACGAGCAGCGCGAGTGAGTCCTTGCCGCCGGAAACGCCGACCGCAATCCTGTCGCCCTCATCTATCATATGGTAATGGTCCACCGCACGGCGGACATAGGAAAGCATTTTCTGCATAACAGTCTCCTTTTTGATCGTACATATTAAAATTTATCAGAAAACGCCAAAAATCGCAAATGCAAAAAATGAAATGCAAAGTGAGTATTCGAGAGTATGAGAGAGATTAAAAGAGAAAACAAGAGAATGTGTTGGATTGAAGATATTTTTTCAAAATTTCGCTTGACTTGCGCAAAATGATGTGTTTTAATAAATATGCTCGTTTCGAGCGATCAATCAGTTGTCAAAGTATTTTTGATATATATAAACGGAGGAAAAAACCATGTCTACTTTTATGGCTAAGGCAGAAAATGTCGAGCGTAAGTGGTATGTACTGGACGCAGCTGGCAAGCCGCTGGGTCGTACTGCTGCAACCGCTGCAATGCTGCTTCGCGGCAAGCACAAGACCACGTTCACTCCCCATGTTGACTGCGGCGATTTCGTAATCATCGTCAACGCTGACAAGGCGGTTCTGACCGGTAAGAAGCTCACCCAGAAGTACTATCGTCATCACACCGGCTGGGTCGGCGGTCTGAAGGAAGTTCAGTACAAGACCCTGATGGCTGAGAAGCCGGAGTTCGCTATGCAGCTCGCAGTTAAGGGCATGCTGCCGAAAAATTCCATCGGCCGTCAGTCCGCTACCCGTCTGAAGGTATTTGCTGGCGAGAACCACAATCATCAGGCTCAGAAGCCCGAGAACTGGGAAAAGTAAGGGAGGATTAACTGATGTATACACCTAAGAAGGCATATTTCTATGGCACCGGCAGAAGAAAGTCCTCTGTTGCCCGCGTTCGTCTTTTCCCGGGCGGCACCGGTGAGATCAAGATCAACAACCGCACCATCGACAACTACTTCGGTCTTGAGACCCTGAAGATGGTTTGCCGTCAGCCGTTCGAAGTAACCGGCACCGAGGGCAAGTTCGACGTAGAATGCACCGTAACCGGCGGCGGCTTCACCGGCCAGGCTGGCGCAATCCGTCACGGCATCGCTCGTGCTCTGCTGCAGGCTGATTCCGACCAGTACCGCGCAGCTCTGAAGGCTGCCGGCTTCCTGACCCGCGATCCGCGTATGAAGGAACGTAAGAAGTACGGTCTCAAAGCAGCTCGTCGCGCTCCGCAGTTCAGCAAGCGAT
>OHAG01000954.1_pt1 | contig 21045 bp, 17 predicted proteins | sample 1577081 | NCBI WGS metagenome assembly OHAG01 (sample SAMEA3541513, study PRJEB24748) | human gut metagenome | biome: human gut; feature: human-associated habitat; material: faeces | place: China | collected 2012
GAAACACCCGCCGCTTTTATGAAAAAGTGCAGGGAAATGAAGCGGAGATTCTCTGCATGGAAGGAGGAATTTATTATGGAAAAATCCATCAAACGTTATATGCCGATTTTCGTGCTTCCAACGTTTTTTGCATTTATTCTTGGCTTTATCGTTCCTTTTATTATGGGAATCTGGCTTTCATTTTGTAAATTTACAACCGTAACAGACGCGAAATTCGTAGGATTTTCAAATTACATAGAAGCACTGAAAGATACGGCATTCCGTCATTCATTCTGGTATACCGTACTGTTTGCGATTGCCTCTCTTCTGATCATTAACATCATAGCATTTGCACTTGCAATGGCACTGACAAAAGAAATGCATGGAACAAATGTCTTCCGTACGGTCTTCTTCATGCCGAACCTGATCGGTGGTATCGTACTTGGATATATCTGGCAGCTGATCTTTAACGGAGTTCTTTCCAGATATGGTACCGCACTTGCTCTGAATGAGTGGTATGGTTTCTGGGGACTGATCATTCTGGTCAGCTGGCAGCAGATCGGTTATATGATGATCATCTATATTGCGGGTCTTCAGTCTATTCCTGGTGATATCATTGAAGCAGCAGAGATTGACGGAGCAAATAAGATCCAGACATTATTCAAGGTAACAATCCCGATGATGATGCCATCGATCACGATCTGTATGTTCCTGTCAATTACAAACGGATTCAAGTTATTCGATCAGAACCTGTCCCTGACAGCCGGTGAACCGTCTAAGATGTCTGAGATGATGGCGCTTAATATCTTCAATACGTTCTACGGACGTACCGGATGGGAAGGAGTCGGACAGGCGAAGGCAGTCATCTTCTTTGCAATCGTAGTTGTGATCGGTATGATCCAGTTACGTGCAACACGTTCTAAGGAGGTACAGCAATAATGAAGAAAAAAACAAGTAAATTAAGCTGGTTTGGAACAGGTGCATTTACGATCATCGGTATTGTATATATCATGCCGATCCTGATCGTGCTGATCAACTCATTTAAAAATAAAGTATTTATCAACAAAGAACCATTCAAACTCCCGACAAAGCAGACATGGGTAGGAATCGATAACTTCCTGTCCGCAATTGACAAATATGAACTGCTGAGTGCAGTCGGCTGGACTGTATTTATCACAGTTGGTTCCGTACTTGTGATCCTTGTATGTACTTCTATGTGTGCATGGTATATTACAAGAGTAAACAGTAAGTTTACAAAACTGTTATATTTACTCTGCGTATTTTCCATGGTTGTTCCGTTCCAGATGGTTATGTTCACCTTATCGCTGGTAGCTGACCGTACCGGTCTTCGTACACCTTGGGGAATCATCATCATTTACCTCGGATTTGGTGCAGGTCTTGCAGTATTCATGTTCTGCGGATTTGTAAAATCTATTCCACTGGAAATTGAAGAAGCAGCAATGATCGACGGATGTACACCACTTCGAACCTTTTTCTCTGTTGTACTTCCGATCATGAAGCCGACATACATTTCCGTAGGAATCCTGGAGACGATGTGGATCTGGAACGACTTCCTGCTTCCATACCTGGTACTGGATCTGAATAAGTATAAGACAATCTCAATTGCGATCCAGTATATGAAGGGAAGTTATGGACGTGTAGATATGGGTGCTGTTATGGCAGCGCTGATCCTTGCGGTAATTCCGGTAGTTATCTTCTATCTGGCTTGTCAGAAGCATATTATTAAGGGAGTTGCTGCTGGAGCGGTAAAAGGATAGTTGGTGTTTCGTTCATCATGTTGGATATCCGAACCTGAATAAAAATAAATAAAGTCTTCCTGTGCTGATTGCGAATGCACTGGAAGACTTTATTTATTTTTATTTCGTGTGTATCGAAGGGGGAAGAGGTGATGACAATAAATAGATATTTATTACAAATATGTGATACAATATTCAAAGAATACAAAAGTCAGCAGAGGGAAATATGATACAAATATACATATGTGAAGACGAAAAAATACAATTAGAATTCTGGAAAAGAACCATAGAGGACTATATAAAATCCGCAAAGATAATGGCAGAAATTGTCTCAGCACGCCAGAATCCACAGGACATCCTGAACGATATAGAACAATGCGATAATTCACAGCGTCTGTTCTTCATAGATATCCAGATGCCGGAATATGACATGAACGGACTGGAATTGGCAAGGAAGTTAAGAGAGAAGAATAGCAATGATTATCTGGTGTTCATTACGGCTAAAGATGATCTTGCATATAAGGTCTTCGAATACCAGTTGGATGTGCTGGATTATATAGTGAAAAAGCCAAAGTACTATCTGAAAAATGCAGATATGGCTCTGCTTACAGAACGTTTAAACCGAATCTTTTATAAGATCAACCAGGATCAGAAGGAAACAGAGCAAAAGAAAATACAGCTTGGTTCAGGCAGCAGAAAATATAACATAGCAATAGAAGATATCATATATGTGCAGGCAGTCAAGGGTACACATCTGGTAGAAATTAATATTGCATGTAAGAAAATCCAGGTAAGACAGACATTGAGAGAGATAGCTGAGCAGATAGATATGGGAGAATTTCTATTCGTAAATAAATCCTGCATTGTACAAAAGCGGATGATATTATCGGTTGATAAGAAGAACAGAAGAGTGAATCTGACTGGTGGATATCAGGTAGAAGTTGCGGTGCGTGAAATGAAGAAAGTCTGTACAGAAGCAGAAAGGCTGGGAATAAGAAATGCGGTTTATATATGATCTGTTATCGGGATGTCTTGTCGTAATGAGTACTACAGGATTGCTCACAGAAAGAATAAAAAGCTGGCAGTATATAGCGTTAACAATGTATGTGATGGCTATGGCCGAATTAAGTAAAATAACTGGTTTGGGTCAGGTTATCGGATTAGTAATGGTACCAGTATTATTTGGGTTATTGGCATTCTGCATAAAAAACAAACGAATCTGGAATCTTTGTCTTGGCTGTGTGGGATATCTGTTAAGTATAGCATTGAATAATCTAGCATTATATGTAGTAAGTATGATTGGAAAAGTATCTGTTTATACTATATCATCGAAATATTGGTTGCAATTTACCCTTGGATATATGATTCTTTTTGCAATATTGATTTATCTGCTTAGAAGATGTCTAATAGAGAGAAAAAAGAAAGAGATAGAAAGAGAAAAAATGTCGATAGGATTATTTGCCAACCTAATGCTTTTTCTGATTGTATTCATAATAAATATATCTATGGGAGAGCGAATCGGTTACTCCATTCAAGGGATACAATTTAATATTATATTATTTGCAATTTGTCTGATGATATGTTCGATCCTTTTTATTGTATGTATTAAAACTGTTAAGAAGGAAGAAGAACAGAAAGCAGAAGAAAAACAGTTAGAAATATTAGAAGCGTATATAAAAAATCTGGAACAACTAAATGAAAAAACAAGTGCATTCCGGCATGATTATAAGAACATCTTATCCGGCTTATCTGGTTTCCTAAAAGAAGGCAAAACAGAAGAAATGACAGTTTATCTGTCAGAAATCATACACGCAACAGAAAAGATCTGTGAAGGTCAGGATTCGGCATGGAAAGAATTAAGATATGTATATCCACTAGAGTTGAAAGGGTTTTTATACGAAAAAATATTATCTGCATATGCACAGAAGACTCGGATGCAGATACAGGTCGATGAAAAATTGGATTTCAAATGCAGTTATATGAAGGATGTCATTCGAATACTTGGAATATTTATCGATAATGCGATAGAGGAAACTAGGAATATGGAAAATGGTTATATCATTATCGTTGCAATGAATACGGAACAAGGATGTCTATTTTCTGTAACTAATAATTATAAGACCAAACCGGAACTCGCGCTGATGCAGCAACGGGGATATACAACAAAAGGAGAAAATCGTGGCATGGGATTATATTGGGCAGAAGAGTTGATAAAGAAGAATGAAATTATACATAATATGGATATTACAGATACGGAAGTTGTACAGGAAATAGAGGTTATAAAAGAATAAAAATGGATGAAAGCAGTTGCAGAAATGTGGCTGCTTTTTTATAAACGTTCACGCCAGAATATAATACGTTCATGCCAAAGAGAATTTTTTGATAATAAATTGTGATACTATGTCGACATAAACAAAAAGAAGGAAAAAAGTGAAAAAAATATCAGAACAAATTATTTCTTATATGAATAAAAAAAGAAATTATTCGAAAGAAGAAATGATAGTCATCAGTTATGGAATGGAATTGTTTTTTAGCAGTATAATAAAACTGCTAGTATATATGTTTATTGGAATTGCTATAGGAAAAGGGAAAGAGGTTTTGTTTGCAACATTAGTATGTTGTATTATCCGTAAGCAATCTGGGGGAAGACATGCTAAAAGCGAGAGTATGTGTTTTGTAATATCAGGTATCATTGTTCTTTTCCCTGTTATCCTAGCAAAATATGTGATAATGGAAAGAAATTTTCAAATTTTTAGTATACTGGCAATAAATTTTATTTATGCAGTTTATGCACCATACGATGAATATTATATTGGAAGAAAAAAAGAAGCAATTAAAGCAAAATGTAAAACGTTGTTATGGATTAATGTATTATTTGCAGTAGCTTGGTATTTAAGAGGAAGTTATTTAGAAATAGGAATAATTATATTATATGAACAGGGAGTATTCATACTACATAAAAAAGAACTGAAAGATTAATATGGAGGAAATTTTAGATGAGAAAAGAAAAGTACAGTATTGTGGAAGAATTAATGATTTATTTGGCAGAAAGAAGTGTGGAAAAGAGTGTTCCGGTATTTTTCTATAAAGTCGAAAAACCTAAAAAATTAAAAGCGTATTTAAAAGAAATTAATAGTAAAGGATTTTGAAAAAATGGAAAAAAGAGCATTTATACATTTATTCAGATGTTCTACAGGTTATTATTTATATGATGTTAATACAGATGCTATATTAAAAATTAGTATGGAAACATATAATTGTTTGAAAAAAGGGTTGCCCGAAAATTATCAAATTAAATGCTTAAAAGATAATGGATATTTGAGTAATAATAGACCCAAAATTACAGAGCATCCGATGACGCCGTATTTAAAATCTTTTTATGAAAAAAATATAAATTCGGTAACACTTCAGGTTACACAAAATTGTAATTTACGTTGTAGTTACTGCGTATATTCTGGACATTATACTAATAGAATGCATAGTAATAAGAGAATGTCATGGGATACTGCTAAGAAAGGAATAGATTTCTTTATTGAACATTCAAAGGCAGTAAATGAACTTACTTTAGGATTTTATGGTGGAGAACCGCTTTTAGAATTTGAATTGATAAAAAATTGTATAGATTATATAGAGAGTAAAGTCCCATGGAAAAAAATGAATTACTCAATTACGACAAATGCAACCTTATTGAATGATTTGATTATTGATTTGTTGGCAGAAAAGCACTTTGATCTTACAATTAGTTTTGATGGACCCAAAGAGATACATGATAAATATAGGCGTTTTGCAAATAATGGCAAAGGCTCGTACGATATTGTGATAAGAAACGTAATAAGAATAAAGGAAAAATATCCAGATTATTTTGAAAATTATGTAAATTTTAATACAGTATTAAATCCAGAGGAAGGATATAAGTGTGTTGGAGAATACATTAGTGGTGAAGATATTCTAAAAGATTCAGCATTTAGTGCCAGTGTAATAAGTGATATTGGATTGAAAGATAAAACATTAACTATCACGGAAAAATTTTTTGAAGAATATAATTATGAATATTTTAAGTTGTTAATGGCAAAAATGGGAAGAGTGCAGATTGATAATGTTTCGAAATTAGTAAGAGATGAATTTGAACAAATTGCAATAATGCGAGGTGGAAAACAAAGAGAAAAAAGCCGGAAATTACCTGAAAAATGTCATCATGGAGGTCCGTGCGTACCGGGGAAAAGATTACTGTTTGTAAATGCAGAAGGCAATTTTTATCCATGTGAAAGAGTCTGTGAAAATTCAGATATTGCAATGATGGGAAATCTAGAAACTGGAATAGACCTTGCTAAAGCAGCGCGAATATTAAATATAGGAATTTATACAGATAGGACGTGTAATGAATGTTGGGCATATAGATATTGTAATTTTTGCGTACGTTTTGCAGATGAAACTGATATGGGATGGAAAGAAAAGATGAAGAAAGAATGCCCTAAGATGAAAATGCATATTGAAAAGATCTTTAAAGATTATTGTGTGCTAAGAGAAGTGGGATATGATTTTGAAACCAATTCTTACAGGGAAGTGAACATATGAAAAGATGTATTATATATCCATGGAATAGAGAACAAAAATGGATGATAGAAAAATGTGAAAATTATTGCAAATATGAAATAAAATCAGTAATACCATTTAAAAATCATTCTGAGAAAAATGGAAAAGTGATAAGGGATGATTTGTTTGAGATAGAAAAAGAATTAAAAGAAGTAGATATTTTATGGATTGTTCAAACGGATGATTTACTGGTGTTTTCGGATGATATTTTACCCAAAATAGAATTAGCCGTTTTGCTTGGGAAAAAAGTTTTGTACACACGTAATGTGAATAAAAAAGAAGAAAAATTGTTGAAAAATAGTGTGCCAAGGGAACAATTAATCTTTAGAGAAAATCAAATTGAATATATAAATATTAATAATACAATCAGCAATATTGATACTCCAATAGTTATGATTGCGGGAATGACGAAAAAAATAAATAAAGTAGAGTATCTGATACGACTTGAGAATGCTTTACATCAACAAGGATATAAGGTTATAGTTTTTTCTGATAATAAGGAAATCATGGGATATAAATATGGATATTGGTTGCCAACGGAGATTGAAGGAAAATGTAATCAGTCGTGGATGATGAAAGCATTTAATCAATACATAAAGAGGATTGAACTTCAAAAGAATCCGGATATTATATTAGTAGGGATTGAAGCAGGAACTGCTACATTTAATAATAGATATGTTGAGGATTTTGGAGTTACAGCGTATAGTGTTGCTAGAATTGCAAGACCGGACTACTTGATATTTAATATTCTTTTTGGAGATTATAAGAAAGAAGATGTATATTGTTTGGATAATGATATACAGAAGATTATTGGTGAAAAAATTGATTTTTATAATATTACAAATGAAACAATTGATGTAATAGAATCAGAAAATAAAAATCGGGTAGAGACAATGTGCGTTAATGATGTCTTTTTTCAAAATAAAATGGATAAAGAGTTACAAGCTAAGGATATTGGAAAGTTGAAAGAAGAAAAAGATTATATGCGTCTGGCTAATCAAATTATTGATAAATTGTCAGGGTATGCTATAGTGCAGGGAATATGAAAAATGGAAGAAATTGTAGAAAAGCTATATCAAATTTTTGTGTTGAGAGCAAATATTGATTTCAAAAAAAATAAAGAATTACAGACAGAAGCATTACTTGGAAAAAGAATAGAATTACCGGCAAGGGAATTAATGTTAATATGTATGGACATTGAAAAAGAATTTAAAATTAGAATTACAGAGCAGGACATAATATTAGGAAAGTTAAAAACATTTCGAGAAATATATTTACTTATAAGCAAATATATAAATTGAAAAAGAAATTAGTATTATAAGATAAACTAAAGGGGGAAAATAAACTATGTTATATCTTGTTTATATTTTAGCCGGAGCTGGTGCTGGTGTTGTAACTGGGCTTGCGGGTCTTTCTGCCGCAGTAGTTATCACACCTTTACTTGTCAGTGTATGTGAATGGCAAAGTTATGATGCTGTAACAGTAGCACTTGCAGCTGATGTTCTTGCTAGTTTACTTACTGCATACACTTATTATAAAAATAAGAATATTGATTTAAAAAATGGTATGCTTGTTGCAATTACAGCTTTTATAGGAACTATTATAGGTAGCTATTGTGGATACCTTTTTTCACAGTCTCAACCAGATGGACTAGGATATATTTCTATGATAACTACAATTGGACTTGGTATAAAGTTTTTAATAAAGCCTATTGAAGAAGGTCATGATGCTGAATCTGGATTAGAACACATAAGTAAGAAAAAAATCACACAAGCAATGTTATTTGGATGTGGTATAGGTTGGATTTGTGGATTTACTGGAAGTGGCGGAGGAATTTTAATGCTTACAGTATTTACATTGCATCTTGGTTATAATTTAAAAGTGGCTGTAGGTACAAGTACTATGATTATGACTTTGGTTGCTTTAACTGGTACTGTAAGTCATATTTCTATGGGAGCTACAGTTGAAATTTTACCAACTTTATTAGTTGTAATTTGTTGTGTTATTGGTGCTTATGTTAGTGCAAAGTTTGCAAATAAGTGTGAGATTAAAAAGTTAAATAAAGTTGTAGGTACATGTCTTGGAATTCTTGGTGTAATAACTATTTTATTAAAATTAATATAGTTTCCTTGTACATAAAAAATACCCTTAGGTAGCGATTCACTACCCAAGGGTATTTTAGTATTAAAATAATTAAATTAATTATTACGCTTTAAAACTATCATTATAGTAAGACCACCATAAGAATTATTTTTTGCATATATCTTTCCACCATGTCCTTTTACTATACTCTTACAAATTGACAACCCTAATCCTGCTACATTTCTACTTTTATCAGATGTATAAAGTGCTTCAAAAATTTTATCTATCTTATCATCATCCACTCCACATCCATTATCTGCTATAGAAATCAAAATATTTTCTTTATCATTATTAAAGTTAATTTCAATTTTCTTGTAATCTTTTTTCATATTTTTTATACTGTTTCCAATAATGTTTCCAAAGACTCTTCTCATTTTTGACATATCTATATTTAATATAGATTCATCACAATTAGATTTTATATCAAATTCTATGCATAATTGTGTTAATTCATCCCTATACTCTTCGTCAATAATTTTTGATAATTCTTTTACTGATATAGGTTTCTTTTTTATACTACTTTCTAAATTAGATCCTAAATAAATATCAAATTCATCTATTAACTCTTTAATATTTTGAGATTTAGAGTAGATTATTTCCATATATCTATTTTTTCTTTCTTGAAGTATATTTTTATTTTTTATCATCTCTGAATATCCCATAATAGATGTAAGTGGTGTTTTTATATCATGTGAAATAGAAGCTATTATTCTATTTTGATTTTTCTTTTCTTCATCTAGTTTTTCCGTAAGCTCTACAAAATTATTTTTTAACCATCCTATTTCATCACATCTATTAGTTTTTATTGGCTTTATGCCAAACTTATAGTTTTCTATATCCTTTTGTAAATACATTATTGGATTTACTATTTTATAATAAATAATAATTAGTATAAAAATTAAAATAAATACTCCTATAACAACTTCTGCTACTACTATATCTTTAATAAATGGAATATTTCTAATCTTACTTATTTGAAGAGGTCTCTCAACCTTTATCATATATACATTATCTTTAATATTAATTAAATCTGTAAATGTTACATTTAGTAATGATTTTTCATATGTTTTATGCTCATATAATAAAGTATTATCGCCTCTTTCTATGCTTATATTAATGCTATCAATATTATCAATGTTATTTATCCAATCTTTAATATTATCCGTGCCTTGTAATCTTTTTATTTGTGATGATATATAATTTACATCATTTCTTAATTCTATCTGCATAGTATTAAGACTTTCTTCTATTTTATCGTATAAAACTAACTCATAATAACCAAATAAAAGTAGCATATTTAAAGTAAAGCATAATAAAACAATAATACTAAGCTTCTTTTTTAAGTTCATATAACCTCTCCTATAGGCTTTATAAGTTTGTACCCTACACCCCATATAGTTTTTATGTATTTATTTTCCTTATCAATTTTATCTCTTAAACTTTTTATATTTACTGCTACAGTACCTATATCACCAAAATCACTTCCCCATACAGAATTAAATATTTGTTCTCTAGATAATACTTGTCCTGCATTTTCACATAAGTATAAAAATAATTGAAATTCTCTAGTTGATAAATCTATTAATTCTTTATTAAGGTATACTTCATAGCTATCTTTATGTATTTCTATTTCACCAATTTTGATTATATTATTTCCTATACTATTTCTTCTTTTTTCTCTTCTTAGATGAGCCTTTACCCTTGCAACTAATTCATCTACTATAAAAGGTTTAGTTATATAATCATCTGCTCCTATTTCTAATCCTAATACAGTATCTAATGTCCTACTTTTTGCACTTACAAATATTATTGGACAACTTACTTTTTCTCTTATTTTTCTACATACTTCTAATCCGTCTACTTTAGGCATCATAATATCAAGTATAATCATTTCTAAATCTAAATTGTTAGATACTTTTTCTAGTGCAACCTCTCCATCATAGGCTAATAAAGTTTCATAACCTTCATCATATAAGCTATCACCTATAAGTGATGCTATCTCTTTATCATCATCAACAATTAATATTTTAGACATATCAATTCTCCTCTATATTACTTAAGGGCTTACCTTAAGTAATAACTTAAGATATGCCCTTTTATTTCATTTTACTTATATATTTTATCATGTTTTGTAAATTATTAGCAAAGTTAATTTCCACTATTTACCTTTTTTAAATAAATCTGTAAATAGTTGCCACATATTTTTTTCTTCTACTTTTTCTTCTTCAACCTTTTCTTCATCTTTTACTTTTATTGCATCAGTTCTTATAGCAAATTGTACCGATTCTACATTAGTATTTTCTTCACTTGCAAAAGATACTGGATTAAAATCACTATTAGAGTATTTTGATACCATTTCATCTATTTTATCATCTATCTCATCTGGTAAATTTGATGTTTTACTATTAAGCTCATTAGTTCCTTTACTTAAAGCTGATACACCTTCTCCTATACTATCAATTCCACTTACTAATGTGCTACTTCCATTTTTTAAACTTGATGCTCCACCCTCTATTTCATTTATTCCACTTACTAATGCACTGCTTCCACTTTTTAAGCTTGATGCTCCACCTTCTATTTCATTTATTCCACTTACTAATGCACTACTTCCACTTTTTAAACTTGATGCTCCACCTTCTATTTCATTTATTCCACTTAACAGGGCACTACTTCCACTACTAAGCGCTTCAATACCACTGTAAAGATTATTTGAACCTTGAGATAAAGTGCCTATATTATTTGCTAAACTTCCTGCACCATCACTTATTGAACTAGCACCAGCTTTAGAGTTATTTATACCTGCATCTATATTTTCATATGCTGATGCTAAACCTTGTACACCATATACTAAAGCATCTAAATTTAAAGCTTGTATTTGCTCTTCACTTAAATTTGCTTTTAAAGCTGATACAACTTGATTTACTGATTGTGCATAGCTATTTACATTTTGTTTGTAACTAGATGATCCATAAGCTAAGGTATTTAAACCTGATTCTAAATTATTAACTCCTTGATTTAAAGAACTAACTCCAGATTCTAAAGCTTTTACTCCACTATTTAAACTATTAGCACCTTCTAATAGTTTTTGGCTATTACTATAAAGAGAATTAACTCCCTCTTTATATCCATTTAATCCACTTTGTAAAGTATTTATTCCTTTATCTAAACTATTTACTCCACTCTTATAGCTACTAACTCCTTCTTGTAATTTTGAACTACCAGTATAAAGTGTATTTACTCCACTCTTATAGCTACTAACTCCTTCTAGCAATTTTGAACTACCAGTATAAAGTGTACTTACTCCATTTTTATAAGTATCTACACCACTTTTTAGCTCTGAAGCTCCATCATTTAATTTATCTATTGCATCAACTAAAGTATCAAATGAACTAGTCATATCATCAACATTTACATCTACATTCATATCCATATTTAATCCATTAAAAGATATTGAGTCCATTTCAAAGTTCTCAACATTTGAGTTTATAGTGTAGCTTGCTTCTTCCCCTGCTAACTTTATATAGGTAATAGTCTTATTATTTCCTACACTAGCAATAGTTCCTCCATCAGCTATAATATCACTACATTTATCTCCATCTAAAGTTAAAGATATTTGTAATGCATAGTTATTAAAGAAAACTTCATCTACAGTATCATTTTTCTTTATATCAAAACTTATTTCTAAATTTCCACTTTTACCTGCTAATTCCTCTGAAGATATACTTTTACCATCAAGAGTATATCTTATATTTATATCCCAAGGTATTTCACAATTTTTCATATCACCTTGATAATAAAACTTTTTATTTGTATCACTTACATTAACATCAACTACACCACTTGAATAGTTTAATTTATCACTTGTAGAAAGATTTAATACATTAGAATATCTTCCGTAATCTACTATTTTTTCACCATTTTTTACATCAAAACTATTTACAACATATACATTGTCTACATTTCCATTATTATTTAACTTAACGTATACAACCTCATCTTTAGATGTATTTGTATCTGCAAATGCAGGATATACACTCCCCATTAATATTGATGTAGTAAGTACAAAAGTACTTGCTTTTTTTACATTCTTAGTTTTTACATAATTGCTCATTTTTTTCTCCCTCCTTATAAAAATGTGTTTTCATAGTTGTTTTTTCAATTAATTTATCACATATAATTAAAACTGTTGGCAAGAAGAATAATACTGATATCATTGAAAGTATTGCTCCTCTACCTATTAGTATTCCAAGTTGTGCTATTACTTCATTTGTAGATATTTTACCTAAAGTAAATCCAGCTAAAGCCAAAATAGTACCAGAAGTAAGTATTGCACCTGTAGAGGTTTTTAATGTATTAATTGCTGAATCGTGCTTATTGTATTCTTTTCTATTTTCTAAGTATCCATTTGCAAATAATATTGCATAGTCAACTGTTGCTCCTAGCTGAACAGCACTTATTACCATAAATCCAATGTAAGCTATACTTATACCATTAAAATATGAATAAGAAAGATTTATCCATATTGAAGCTTCAATAGCTATTAATAATATTATTGGTATTGATAAAGAACGATAAGTAAGCATTATTACAACTCCTATTGCTATAATTGCTCCTAAAGTTGTAATTACATTATCGCTAGTTACAGTTTCCTTAATATCATAAGCACTTGGACTACCTCCAGCTATATAATAATCATCCCCAAAGTATTTTTTACCTAATTCACTCATTTCTTTTACTGCATTAAAAGCAATATCACTTTCCTCATCTGCAGAAAGTGTTACTATCATCCTACTATAATCACCACTAACTAAATCTGATATTTGATCTTTAGGTACATAATCTTTAGGTATTTCATTTCCAACATTCATTGAGTAAGATATAATACTAGTTACACCTTTAATATTATTAATTTCTTCTCCAACTTCTTTTTCATCTACTGGATCATCTGATGGTACTATAAATACAACCGGATTACTTTTACCAAAGGTATCATCTATTTTTTTAGTATCTCTACCTATTTGTGTTTTTTCACTACTTGCCATAGAGGATGCACCATATGTAAAATTATTTTTACCTTGAGCTAAATAAGCTGGATAAACTAAAATAGCTACTATTATTACAAATATAGGACCTAATTTTAATGCAACTTTACTAAACTTATCAAAACTAGGCATAAAACTTCTATGATGTGTTTTATCTATTATTTTGTAAGTATATATTGTTAAAACTGGAAGTAAAAACATTACAGATAAAAGACTAAACACTATCCCCTTTGCAAGTACTGTACCTAAATCTGGACCTATCTTAAATCTCATAAGTGTAAGAGCTAAGAATCCAAGTATAGTTGTAAGTCCGCTTGATAATATAGATGTATAAGACTTTTTCATAGCATTAACCATAGCTTCTTTTACATCTAGGCCTTCATCTCTAAATTCTGCAAATCTATGAAGTAAAAATATTGCATAGTCCATAGATACTGCTAGTTGTAAAATTGCAGCTGTTGCATTTGTTATAAATGAAATCTCACCTAAGAATATGTTTGTTCCTGTATTTATTAGTATTGATATACCTACAGTAAATAAAAATAAAAATGGTTCAAACCAAGAGCTAGTACTTATCATAAGTATTAATACTATAACTGGTATAATAAATAACATAATCTTTTGAATTTCTTCACTTGTTGATGTTTTTGCATAGTTTTCTGTTACTGCATCTCCAGCAACTATACCTTTATCCCCTACTATTTCTTTTATATCTTCAATAGTTTGTTTTAAAGTATCACCTTTATCTACTAATGCTGTAAATAAAGCATTGTTGTCTTTATACCAAGAATTTAGAGTATCTGTATCTATCATATCTAATGGCTGTTGTATATTAACACTATCATCTAGCCAGTTTATTTCCTTTACTCCATTAACTTTTGATATTTTTTCTTTATAGTTTAAAGCCTCAGCTATACTTACATCCTCTAGCATTATCCTTACATTTGGAGGACTTTTATCAAATTCTTTGTTCATTAAGTTTAATGATACTGTTGATTTTGAGTCCTCTGGTAAATAATCTGCCATTTGGTAGTTTATGCTTACGTTAGGTGCTGCAAATATACTAAATACTACCATTAACGTAAAGGCTATAATTATTACACCCTTGTGCTTTATTGTTTTTTCTGCAAGCCAGTTCACTTCCTATTCCCCCTATTTGTTTCGTTTTCTTAATTATATAAAGTAAAAATTATTAAAATACATATAATTTTATTAAGAATTATTAAGAAAATTCACTTTGATTTAAAGAAGTATTAGATTACAAGCTATCCACAAGATATATATTTTATAATATCTTCATATATAAAAAAGGCATTGCTACGTAGCAATACCTTCTTTATTTTCAGGAATTATTTTTTTGATTTTATTATAATAAGTAAACATTAGAGGAAGAGCTGCTGCTATCCATGCAATTGGATCTGATAAACATATACCAGCAAATCCAATATACTTTGGTAGTATAAAAACAACTAAACTTCTAGCTACTAACTCATAAATACCTGCCATCATAGGTACAAAAGACTCTCCCATACCTTGTAGCACGTTTCTATATACAAATATAAAACCTAAGAATATCATAAATAATGCAGAATAATTTAATACTTCTTGAGTATATCTAATTATTTCATCACTTGGATTTTCTATAAACATCATTACAAAATACTTTCCAAATAAAACTAAAACAACTCCTGCAATTATACTAGTTACTATAGAAATAATATTCATTACTTTCATTCCATATTTAATACGATCATAGTTTTTAGCTCCTAAGTTTTGACCTGCATAAGTTGCTATTGTAACTCCAAATGAAACTAATGGTTGCATAACTAATTGTAAAACCTTAGATGATGCTGTATAAGATGCTATAATGTTTGATCCAAATACATTTACAGCACTTTGAACTATAATTATACCAACTGCTGTTACTGAAAATTGTAATCCCATTGGTATAGCAATTTTTAAATGTGTTTTATAGTAATCTTTTTCTACGTTAAAATCTTTTTTCTTAAGTCTTAAAACCTTAAATTTCTTATAACTATATGTTAAACATAATAATGCAGAAAAACCTTGAGCTATATTTGTTGCATAAGCTGCTCCTGCAACTCCCATTTTAAAGTTAACAATAAATACTAAGTCTAAAACTATGTTAAGTATTGATGATATTATTAAAAAATATAATGGCGTTTTACTATCTCCTAAGGCTCTTAATATCCCAGCTGCCATATTATAAGCTGTTTGAGTAAATATACCTGCAAATATTATAGTTATATATGTGTTTGCATCGTTTAAAATATTATCTGGAGTGTTCATCATAGAAAGCAATGGATTTTTTACTAATAATGCAACTGCTGTAATTATTATTGTTGAAATTACCGTTAACTTTATATTACTAGCTACTGCTTTTTTTATTCCATCTTCATCTTTTGCTCCAAATTTTTGAGAAACTAATACAGAGAATCCACTTGTTAGTCCTAGTATCATTCCATTTACTAAAAAGAACATTGATCCTGTAGAACCTACTGCTGCTAGAGCATCAACTCCTACGAATCTACCTACTATTATAGTATCTACCATACTATATAATTGTTGAAATATATTTCCTATAAGTAGTGGTATAGAAAATAATATGAAAATTTTTAAGGGACTTCCCTTTGTCATATCGTTTGTCATAGTTCACCTCTAGTCTATTTAATTTTTATACCTAAATATAGATTATATATTTAAGGCTATATTAGTGTCAATTAAATCTATTAATCATAAATAATTTCTTTTAATTTTTAAATATCTATAACAAGTATATAGCTGATTTAATTACTTTTTAAATACTTATTTATTCTAAAAATATAAGGTAGATAAGCACTTTGTATTTTTAATTATAATATTATGTTATTAAAGTCTATAAAAGGAGATATAAAATATGTATAATATGCCTAGACAATATCCATTTATGTTTAATCCACAAATGTATAATATGCTACCATATATGTTTTGGTATGCTCCACAAATGATGTATCCTCCTATATATCCTAATATGCCAGCATATAACCAAAAATCTAATAGACCAATTCCTACATTAAAGGATTATGGTCCTAATCCATTTGTAATTGATATTGAGGATGCCTCTGAGGTAAATAATAATTTCCGTACTGCTTTATGGACAGGAAATAATTTACAAGTTACATTAATGTCAATTGGCGTTGGAGATGATATTGGATTAGAAGTTCATACAAGTGGTGATCAATTCATACGTATTGAAGAAGGTGATGCACTTGTTAAAATGGGAGATAGTCAAGATAATTTAGATTTTCAAAAAAGAGCTTCTGATGGTTATGCTATTATGATACCTGCTGGCAAATGGCACGATATAGTTAATCTTGGTAATAAACCTCTTAAATTGTATGTTATATATGCCCCACCACAACATCCACAAGGTACAGTTCACAATACTAAAAAAGATGCAGAAGCTGCTGAGTTTAATCGCATATATTAATCAATTTTTTACTTATAATATACAGAAAAAAACTCTAAGTATAAGTGTATATTTTACTTATATTTAGAGTTTTAATTTATTTTAATTATTCATTTGACTTTAATGCATCAATCATATCAACCTTTTTTAATTTAATATGCATCATAACCATAACTATCATTGAGAAGAATATGGTTATAAGTGCTGAAAATAAATAGCCTTTTATAGATATCTCTGGATACATCATTATATTATCAGTTTCCGATGTATAAAGTATAAATGTATGCAATAATTTACCTAATAAAGCTCCTCCTAATACACCTAGGAAAGTAAGTATTATATTTTCTCTTAATATATACATTGTAACTTCATTGTCATAAAAACCAAGTACTTTTATAGTAGATAACTCTCTTATTCTTTCTGATACATTTACATTGTTTAAATTATATAAAACTACAAAAGCAAGACAACCAGATGCTATTATTATTACTAACATAATCATATCTAGATTTGCACTAGATTCTTCAGTTGATTTTTTAATATCAGACATTAATGTAACATTTATTACATTGTCACAATTCATAATTTTATTAGATATTTCATCCTTGTTCATTTTTTTAGAATCAAAATTTAAAAGCTCCATATTATAATTTACACTTTTACCAAAAGTCTTTTCATAATATGCTGGTGACATGTAAATATAATGTGCAAAATAATTTTCACATATATTATCAACTTTAACTTTATACGGATTATTTTCTTCATCATTTAGTGTTATTGTATCGCCAACTGATGCATCTAAAAGTTTTGCTAGTTTTTCAGTTATTATAACACCATTATCTGATATTTTATATTCTTTTTCTGACTTTCTATCATTTAATAATATAAAATCATTAATTTTATCTATATCTTTTGGTACATACATAGTAACACTTTGTTTGTTCATATCTTCTTTGCTAAAAGTTACTGTTTCTTGATGTATACCTAATTTACTTTCATAACCTTTTAGATTATTTAAAGTATTATTGTACTCTTTTATTTCTTCATCATTAGAACTATCATTAAATATTACCATAGCATCATATTTCCACAATTTATTAAATTGCTTTTCTAACATACCATTATTAGAATCTTGAAGTCCATATCCTGTAACAAGCATTGCCATACATCCTGCAATACCAAATACAGTCATTATCATACGTTGCTTGTATCTAAAGATATTTCTAAAAGTAACTTTTTGATTAAAGTTTAATCTTTTCCATAAAGGAGTAATTCTTTCTAGTAATATTTTCTTCCCTATCTTAGGAGCTTTTGCTCTCATTAAATTGGATGGAGTACTTTTTAGTTCAACTCTTAGTACATATAATGCTGCTCCAACTGTACATAGTATTGAAATTAATATAGACTGAATTACATAAGATGGATAATAATATATAGTTATACTTGGTAAATTATATAGGCTACCATAAGATGTATTTATTATTTGTGGTAGTATATTACATCCAATAAGTATTCCTATAACGCTACCTATAATACTTGCTAAAGATGCATATACAACAAACTTTCTAGATATTTCTAAATCATTATATCCTAATGCTTTAAGAGTTCCTATTTCCCCTCTGTTTTCTTCTACCATTCTAGTCATAGTTGTTAAACAAATTAATACTGCTATTAAAAAGAAAAATACAGGAAATACTGAAGCTATACTATCTAGACTGTTAATAGAATCTTTTAAACCAGAATATCCTATATTATCAGTTCTATCAAAAAAGTAATACTTGCCTTCTATACTATCAATCTTATCTTGTTCTTTTTTTATTTCTTCTTTAGCATCTAATAACTTTTGAGTATTTTCTTTAATTTCTGCTTCACCATTAGTTAATGTTTGTTGTGAAACTTCTAGTTGTTCTTTAGCTTTAGCTAAATCTGACTTTCCTTTTATTTTACCATTTTCAAGGTCTTTTTCGCCTTTTTCAAGTTCTACTTTCGCATTTTCTAATTGTTTTTGACCTTCTTGTAACTTAGCTTCCCCGTAATTAAGAGCTGCTAATTGTTCTTCATACTGTTTTTTACCTTGTTGATATTTAGTTACTAAAGGTATTATAGTTGAAGTACTATCTTCAATATTTTCTATACTTTGATCTGGATCTATACCTTGAGCTAGAAGTGATTGTTTAGTATTATCAAGTAAAATTTTTGACTCATTTAACTTTTCTTTCCCAGCATTTAAAGTTTTCTTTTGTTTATCAAGTTCTTCTTGTGCTTTTACTAGCTCTTTTTTTCCATTTGAAATACTTAATTCTCCAGCTTTAATTTCATCTTCATAGGACTTTAACCCTTGTTCATATTGTTTTTTTCCTTCTTGTAACTTTTCTTTTCCAGATTCTATTCCTTTTTGTGCAGATAAAAGCTTATTTTCATTTTCTTCTATTTCAGCATATGCTTTATCTAACTCTTCTTGTGCAGTAGCTTTTATTTCCTCTACTCTATCTATTTTTCTATCTGAATATAAGTTTTCAAGATATTTTTTATTTTCTTCCATCGTATCTTTATATTCATCACTATAAGCATCAAGACTTTGAACATTTTTAAATCTAACATATATTTCTGTATAAGCATCCATAGATATGTCGTCTTTATTTACTACTGCAAAATAATCAATGCTACCTTTACCTACTGTAGTAGTTCCTCTTGATTCTTTTTCCATATACATTGGACTTTTTACAATACCAACAATTTTAAATGTTTTCTTATTAAAAGATTTCATTGTATCTTCATCAGATTGTATTGTGTAGGTATCTCCAATTTTTAAATTCTTGTTTACCTTTAAGGCTTGTTCATCTAGTGCTATCTCTCCACTATTTTTAGGTAATCTACCATCAACTACAATGAACTTATTTATATTATTGTTTTTATCATATTCCATAAATCTTACTACACTATTTATATTTTCAAGGTTTGCATCTATCGTGTGTGATGGATAAAAATCTAATATCTTATCATTATTTTTAAGTAAATCTAAATCTTTATCAGTTAAACCTAAAGTTGATACTATTTTACTATCCATAAGATTTTGATTTTTATAAAGCTCATTTATAGCTTTATTCATATCTGGCCCTGATGATTTTATTCCCGAGTAAAAAGCCACCCCTAAAAGAATAATAACTAATATTGAAGCAAATCTAGCCTTTGAGGATAATATTTCTCTTGTAATAGATTTTTTATATGCTCTATATCTCATAATACTACACCTCTACCACTCAATTTGTTCTATTGAAAGTGGATTTTTATTTACTTCAATGCTTCTAACTTTTGCATCATTAATTTTAATAACTCTATCTGCCATTTGAGCAATTGCAGAGTTATGAGTAATAACTATAACTGTTGTTCCTGTATTTCTACAAGTATCTTGTAGTGTTTTTAAAACTTGTTTACCGGTATTGTAATCAAGTGCACCAGTTGGTTCATCACAAAGTAATAACTTAGGATTTTTTGCAATAGCTCTTGCTATAGATACCCTTTGTTGCTCCCCTCCTGATAATTGAGAAGGAAAGTTGTCCTTTCTATCTTCAAGACCAACTAACTCTAGTGTCTTATCTACATCTAAGGAATTTTTTGAAATTTGTGTAGCTAACTCTACATTTTCTTTTGCTGTTAGATTTTGTACTAGATTATAAAATTGGAATACAAAACCTACATCATGTCTTCTATATTTGGTAAGTTGCTTATTATTAAACTTTGATATATCGGTTTTATCAATTATTATCTTACCTTCATCACAAGTATCCATACCTCCAAGAATATTTAGTACAGTTGATTTTCCTGCACCACTTGGTCCTAAAATTACAACAAATTCACCTTTTTCAATAGTAAAGTTGATTCCGTTATTCGCTACGACAGTATTTTCTCCCACTTTGTATCTTTTATATGTATCTATAACTTCTATATATGCCATACTCGACCTCCTTATATGCGTCTTTTAATACATCTCTTATTAAATAGATACATTGTATATTTAATAGTATAAAGAATTAGAAAATAATAAACAATAGATTAATTTTTA
>OHAG01000962.1_pt1 | contig 20921 bp, 24 predicted proteins | sample 1577081 | NCBI WGS metagenome assembly OHAG01 (sample SAMEA3541513, study PRJEB24748) | human gut metagenome | biome: human gut; feature: human-associated habitat; material: faeces | place: China | collected 2012
TCTTTGCAAAAATTAATGTAATTTGATTTTTTCAACCCCAAAACTGAAACTGTTGCTGAGAGCTATTGTTATTTTTTCTTTCGTTTAGGTTTTTTCTTCTCTTCTTGTTCTTTAATATAATTTAAAACATAAGCCGTGAACCATTGCTCAATTTTATCTAATTTATCATCATACTTAGCAGATACCGCAAAGCTGAATTTATCGTTGTTAAGCTGCTGAGTCACTGGAGCTTTTAAGAAGTAGCGAACAACGTGGCGTTCATTCTCTTCTCTTTTAATGGAGAACTTAATTAACCCCAACTCATCATCTAGTTTTCGGTTTAATTGCTCATTGCTAACCATTAGTAGGCGGTTGCGTTCTCGGTAAAAGAGTAGCATTTCATCCTTAATGGTTGCTCCCGATTTGAGTCCTCGGTTCTCAAAGATGCTGTATTTATGATTAAGGATAATATCAAATATATCTTGTGTTAAGTCCTCATAACGTCGGAACGGAGTGTGCTTGAGTTTATTTGTGCGCTTATCTATTGTTGCCATCTGATTTTTAACTAAAAACTCTTTTTTAAGGATGGTTAAAGTGCTAATTGGTAGCTTATTAACTTCCTCATTATCAATCGTCACAATGCTAGTTGACTCGGTAACTTTTAAGTATTTAAAGATAAACTCATAGAACGACTTTCTCTCGATGAACATTCTCTTGAATTGAAGCGCATATCGAGCTTCCTTGTCTTCAATATTATATTTTTTGCAAATATCACTCACGAATTTATCTGATTTTGATTTATTTAAAGCGTGTCCCACAACTCCATTTGGAACGATGAAATAATTAAATTCATTTCTAAAATTATTTAAAAGCCAATCTCTATCAACATCAAGAAGCTCCGACGCTTCAATGGAAATCATGTCATATCCCTCGTTGACTTTGCTTAAAAATATTTCAGACAATCTCTCTAAGTCTTTAACCTTAACCACTTTATCGCCATTTCTACCTTTAACTATTTCTTCCTTGAACATAATTTCTTTTGGAAAGAATTCATCAGTTTTATTCCCCATATTTTTTATATCCATAAGAAAACAAACCTCCATTGTGTAGTATATAATACACAATTATATTTGCTTTTCTTTTTTTTATCAATATTTAACGTTCTATCATTTTTTTCTTTTAACAAAACAAAAAGCCATCCTCAAAAAAATAATTGAATGGCTTTTTCAATTTCTAAAAATCAAATAATTCATCAACATTAACACTTAATTCTTCAAATAACTTCGATTGAATTTTTCCTGATGACTTTACAGCAGCTTGAATGTAATGCTGAGACTCATCTAACTTATAAATTGAGATTGATTTAGTCAACGGATTTACAATCCAATACTCTTTCACTCCAAATTTAGCATATAAGTTCATTTTTGTTAACAAATCATGATGTTGATTTGAAGGACTTAAAATTTCAACAATTAAGGTCGGAACGCCTTCGTAACGCTTCTCATTTAAACCACTTTTATCGCAAATAACAACTAAATCGGGAATAACTAGCTGAGGCTCTAAATCATCCTTTGTTAATTTAACATCGAAAGGAGCCACCAATAACTTGCAGCCACGTTTTTTGAACACTGGATGGAATAATACTGTTAATTCTCTTGAAACTTCCTGATGAGCAGTAGACGGTGAAGCTAGTAAGTAAATTTTATTATCAATAAACTCACGCTTCACATCATCACTCTCATTTAAAACTTCAAATTCAGTAAATGTATACTCTTGATTTTGTTCAAGAACTGCCATTTTTAATCCTCCTCTCTTAAATCTCTGCATTCAACATAATCACTATTTAACATGTATTTAGCCAATGTATTTTCACTTAAGAAGTTTAATTTAGCAACTACATCGAATTTAGCTTTAGCATCTATTTCATCATCTAATAATTGCTCGATTAATTCGCTGTACTCAGCTCTAATTTTATCCTTGTCAATTTTAACTTTATCATTTAACTCTATCACTATATTATCATCCTTTTTTATTGTTTATTTTTTACGTTTTGTTTGCGTCCTGTTATTTTTTTAGCAAGTTTTTCTTTTTTACGCTGCTTTAAATCGAAAGTTTTCACGTCTTTAAAGCAACTATTTTCAGCCGATTTAGCTGCAACAAACATACAGTAGTTAATTAATTGGGATTTGTTAAACATTGCGAAATCGCCTGCTAACATTATTTTTAAGCACTTAACTGCTGTATCCGACAACTCTAAATTAAGCTGTTTCTTTTTGCTACCATTCAGTTTATTTTTAGCAATCAACTCGTAAAAATCATGATTAAAGTTATGATTTTTCAAATTAATTCTATTACGATAAGTTAGCTGAATTGAAGCATCAATTAATTTATATGTGTCAATAAGCTGACATCCACATTCCATTGTCTTAAATTCTTCTGCCACCTCATTCATGATGTAGGCTCCTACCCAATTAATTTCGTTATTTTGAGTGTGAATTAATGTTTCATAAATTTCTGTCCCTGTGCTGCTAAAAAAGCAAAGTGGGTTTACTTTCATTTTTTCCTCGAATTCTTTTTTAAACTGCTCGTTTTTGATTTCTGCTTTTGTCCTACGAGACTTTTTATTTTTCTTTTCCTCATTTTTATCTTCATTAATTTCACTTTTTATCTCAACTTTTTTATTTTCATATAAATTAGTATCAGAATTTTTAGTGTAGCCAAATTTATTTAATTTTTTTCGAAGATTTTTGAATTTTCGTTCCACATCCTTTTCATCCACTTCATCCCCCAAAATTTTTCTCGTGGCTTTTCTTAATGTATTAAAATCCGCTTGGCATAACAATTTATTTAGCTCATTTACATCTGTTTGTGTCAATTCTTTTTTATCAAATATCGTCACTATTGCACCTCCATTTTTGTCGTCAAATCATTAAATTAATTATATCATGATTATTAAGAGGTAAACATATTTTTAGCTGTTTCATTTTAAATATAAGAAATATATCGCTTTTCATTATAATGTTTATTTAACATTATTTTTATTAAGAGTTTAGTTATAAAAACTTAAACTTTTTATATTATGTAGTATAATAAAAAACAGAAATAACTGGATGTTTTTCACTTTAAAAATGGATGAAAAGTTAAGTTTTTATAAATGAAAGAGAAATTATTATAATGTTTAATTTTTGAAAAAATAGCAAACGAAAAAAATCACAATTACAAGTATCGTAACAATCTTATTAATCACTTTTGCAACTATCATTGCATTAAATACTAAATCTCCTGTTGAAAATGAATTGGAAGAAGAACCTAGCATCGAATTGATAGATTGAAACGGAAGATGCTTTAAATGAGGACGAAGAAGAGTTAATAGAAGAAATTGATGATGTTGAAGTCGAGGAGAATGGCGCTGAGAAGCCACAGGAAGCTCCAGAAATGACAGAAAATAAAGTTGAGACAAATAATACTACTCAAGCTATAAAAAAGCCTCAAACGTCTCAAAATAGCTCGAATTCGATATCTAATTGTCAATTAAGCAATTCAAGTAGTACAACTGCTGAAGTAAACCATCAAGTTCTACAACGACTACTACTAATAGTTCATCAAACTCAAATAGTAGTTCAAGTGCTTCGTCTTCGAGCAGTAGGTCAAACTCGAACAACTCAAATAATCAAACAAAACCTGAAACATCAACACCTGCACCAAAGCCAGAACCTCAACCAATTAAAGTTACAAGTTTAACAACAAGCACTAGTAACTTGACATTAGAGTAGGTCAAAGTTCAAAAATGAGTGTGACAGTTAATCCAAGTAATGCGGATAATAAATCAGTAACATTTAGTTCTTCAAACTCAGGAGTTGCGACAGTAGATGGAAGTGGAAATATTGTTGCTAAATCGGCTGGAACTGCTTTAATCACAGCTAAATCAAATGAAAATGGCAATATTAGCGTATCAATCTCTGTAACAGTTACGGAAAAACCTAAAAAAGCAACTTATACAGGTGATACGATTGTTAACCGTTTAGTAAATGAATTAGGATGGTATAAAGCGTCATCAACTAACGCTTACTTAGCCCCAGTTCAAGACGCTTCAAGTGACTGGTGGGATTGCTCAGTTGCATCAGTAACAGACGGTGATATGGACGTTCAAATTATGATTTTCAATTCAAGCGGAAGCGGAGTTGAAAAAGTAATCCGTTGGATGATGCCATCACAAGGTCAACAAGTCATTAACAAGCTTCATGACCCGAATTATTACGGTGGAACGCTAAATGATATTGATGGTCGTAAAGTGGTAATTTCATTAAAAGATTTCGGAATTGTAATTAATATTTACGCTAAATACGAATAAGAGGGATTCAGTTCCCTCTTTTTTTGTTATTATTAAGGCAAGATTGAAAGGATTTGATTGAATTGAAAATTTATTACGGCAACAAAGAGCGCAGTGTTGAGCTATATAATCGCAACCAAAAACAAGTAGAACAAAAAATGTGCTACAACAACACATTTAACATCATGAATTGTGACGATGAAGTTTTAATGAAAATAGCTAAAGGAGAATGGAAAATCGCATATTGCTTCTTCAAGGTTTTTGATAACCAAAATATCTATGTCCGTCATTGCTGTTTTTTAGACGTTCTAAGAGGCGAAATGGTGGACGCGACTTCTACTCTGCTCTCTAGTTTTAAAGAGCGTCAGAAGCCCGAATATCGCTTAATACACGCATTTGATTATCATGAGTACATGGAGGCTTTAAGAACGTATCATCGTGAACCTGCTTTGGCAGAATGCCTGCGTGATAAAACTGAAACTTTACGTGCTGAAATGATTGCTGAAGGATTAATAGCAATTGATTAATAAAAAATAAATATAAATGACAAAAATCACCTTATTTTTTTCGAACAAACGTTCACAATAAAAACGAGGTGATTTTTAATTATGCAAATATTCAAGGCTAACGTATCAAAGTCAATAGAATTATACCAACGAGTAAGATTTTGGTTGGAAGAGAATAAACCTTTTGAAAATGTGTATCAAGCTCTCACGCATGATGACGAACTTTCAGAAAAGCTATTCCATGAGGAAGTTTTAATTGGCTATGGGTTTGTTACTGGATGTCGTGCTAGATATTTTGAACGACATTGCTTTTTTATCGAAGAAGATGAAGTGATTGACATTACGTTCAACACTTTACATAAACTAGAACTTCAAGAATACACAATAATTGAGTTGTATACCTTCTCGGACTATCTTAAAGCGATTGAATATGAATATCGTAAATCGTTAAATGAAATGAACCTAAAGTTAAATTGTTAATGTTTAGATAAATAGTTCTAAAATTTAAAAAATGCTCAGGTATTTCATTAAAAAAACCTCTAAAAACATTGATACGACAACGTTTTTTAGCTTTCGGAAAAAATTGAACTTAATTACTTTTTTCTTTTCTTGTATTTACATACAAGAGAATTAAGTTAAATTTTTTTCAAAAACGACAAACCCCTAGTTCTTCTTGGGCTGAGAGGACTTTTTAAGCAAAAATAGCTGAGCATTTTTTAAAAAAAAAAGAAAATTAAAAAAAGCATCCATTAGAAAATGTAAAATGGACGCTTTTTTTATTAAATTTATTTTGATACATATACAACAGTTTGTCCTGTTAGTTTATCATCAAGGTTGTATAGCTTTTTATTTTCTTTATTAGCGCGTAAGTCTTTTAAATTAAGTTCAGAGCATAGCTCAACACGAATATTATCAAATTGCTGTTTTTTACGGGCAAAACCTAGTTCGTTTCTAGCTTTTTTAACCCTAAAATTTTCTTCACCATACTCTGCTATAATTTTTTGAACTTTAAGAGAAGGGTCCTTAGTTCCGTTATAATATTCATCTTTACGAAGCATTGGCTTTAAAAGCATTTCTTCTGTAAAATATCCGTGCTCTTCTAATAACTTTTTAGCAGCACTAGAACATAACTTTTGAAAATGTTTTTCTTTTTTATTTAGTTTAAAATCCGATTGAAGGTATGTTTCATTTGTTAATTCCTCATCAATCGCACGAAGAATTTTTTGTTTTATATTAGACAGCTTGCCACCGCGCTCTTTAAATAATTCATATCTACGAGTTGCTTCTGCTAATAACTCTGGAGTTACAGGAGCGAACTCATAAAAGTTTGGAAATAAATAATCAGCTTCTTTTATTTCTTTTTCAATAATCAGTTTTTGCTTGTGGCGTTCAAGCCCTTCCTGAGTTATTTGGTTTAAATCTTCTACTTTGATTTTTTTAAAGAATCCTAACCAACATAAGAAGTTTAATTTTCTTACGAATGTCGGGTAAGAGTTTATTTTCATTTTTTTAACATCGCTATCATTCCCTTCCAACAATTCTCTGTGAAAATCTTCAAGTGGTCGATACACAACGACGCCTTGACGGTTTTCAAGAAGCGGTTCAGATGGTATGTACATCGATAGCAAGTTGCAACAGCCTGAGTAAAGTGCTCCCAGTCCATATTTGAATATTTGCTGAGATGGGTGTTTAGGTCTTTTCATAATATCGCGTACATATTTTTTACCTTCTGCAATTTGAAAGTGAGCTTCTTTTCTGTATTCACTTCCTAGAGACGACCCACATTTTTCTATAATCATTTTTAGGTTCGAGTAAAACAGAGTTCCATATTCAATCGCCATTAATTCTGATAATAGTCCAATGACACTTAATGTTTGATTGTTACCGAAATCATGATAAAACAACATATCTTTTCCTTTGAAAATAATGGCTGACGCATTTTCCTCATCACGAAGCAATGAATTGAAATGTTTTTCTATCCCTACCCCTAATAAGTCATTGAGTGGTAACTGATTGACAAAATTAATTGCCTCTTCGTACTCCATGCATTTTGGTAAAGGCTCCATGACATAAGAAGGGATTGCCTCTAAGATAGAATTTAAAAGATTTGCATTAAGTTGGCGTTCTTCTTTTGATGATTTAGGTTTTAATCCTAGTTCTTCCCTATCAATTTTGTTTAAGTCGAATTTAGGATTAGTCCATTCAATTCCTTGCTTAAGTAGCTTCTCACCAATTCTCTTCATGAATTGATAACATTCTTTACTCTTAGAACCTTTTAATTTTTGATAGGTCTCCCACTCTTTATCAGTAAGGTATTCACGATATCTTTTGATTTCAGAAACTCGGTCTTTATGGTCTGAGACTTCCTTTTTAGCAGAGTTCCAGATAGATTGAGTTTTATTAACGAGATTTCTATCTTTCATCAATGCCCTGACATTGAAACGAGCAGAGTCATCAACATAAATAACTTTGGGCCCTCCAAAAAATAATCTCGAAGGATTAACAGCCGTCAAGTCCGCGAATGCTAGAACGTGCGCAGGCAAGTTTTCCAAAAACACTGCGGTCAGTATAATATTGATTGCTTCAATCTCTTTTAAATTTTTAACTGCTTTATCACCGAAGAATACTACGCGATAACGCTTATTTTCTTCCGAATATGAATGAGTTATATATATAACGCTTGGCGGAACTGGACATCTTTTTATAATTTCATCAAGAGTGAAATTGTGATGGTCGATGTCCACCGCAAACACATTTTGAGCATTTAACGCCTCGTCGCGAAAAGTTGTTACTGTAAACTCTTTGCCTGTATATTCGTTAATAGCTATCACGCCTCTTCTAAAAAAAGCAGGATGGAATGAATGACCTTTTTCAATTGCTTCAGCGAGTGACGAGGGTGTTACCTTTACAATTTTTGAGTTATATAGTGATTGCAGCTCAGATGCTTCTGTTTTTGTAGGTTTATTGTCATGACAACCATTTGATAATTCAATTAAATTAAAACTTTCTATTTCGCCATTTTTATTTTCTTGCATAAAAAGACCCCCTATATATCCAGAAAAATCCTAAAATTTGGATACACAGAAGGCTTCAACTCGATTAACTTAACAAAAAAGTAATACTTTTTTTAAAATATGTCGATAAAAATATTGATAAAATCGACAAAATTTTATAAAATAAGTATATAACTTTGTTTAAAATTAATTGCGAAGTGAAATAACTTCTGTGTGTGAAAGACGAGTTCAACTTTGGCGAGATGGCTCGTCTTTTAGCGTTTTCTGGAACGTTATTTCAATAACATAGTTAAATTATAGGATAAACCTGTCATAAATATCAACAAGTTTATCGCTTATAGAAAATAATTTAAATAGTTATATATTAGAAATGATAAAATTAATAGAAAATTTAAAAGGAAGTTCAAACAAATGAGCTTCCTTTTAATTATGTTTAGGTGGCGAACTTGGAGTTGCTGAATAGGTTCAACCAACTTATTGTCCTCAAATAAACAGTAATTACCTACTTCCTCAACCCAACCGTAACGAACGATGATTTCATTTTTATCACACTTCTTTTTAGCCACAATATCCCCTCCTCTTTTCGATTTTAATTACATGCAGCAGTTTTTGAATGTCTTACCGCTACCGCACAAACAAGGCTTGAACCTTGGGTAAATACTGAAAAAATCTATTGGATTCCCCTGCATGTCTTGTTTCCATTGTTTGATACTGAAATTATCCTTGTAGCAGTGAAACTTCACAGGGAGGCTTTCGATAACTTCAACCATCTCTTTTTGCAACTCAAGGAATAATTTAAGATTCTCTTCACGAGTACGACCATTTCTAACACTACACCAGAACGCCTCTGAACTTAATCTAGATAATTCATTGCGTTCAGCATAAAACCCGTCTTTCTCCAACTCAAGAGCCATCATCCCTTTGGTAAAGGCAGACATGATTGCATTGTAATTACGGCTTCCGACAGTCATATTAGCTCGCAGAACTGGAATTACAGGCGATGTAGTCAAATAATCTCCAAAAATGATTTTTTCAAAATCTAAAACCACAGTATACTCAAATTCATTATTTGGATTGTTGTCTAATACGCCATTTCGATAGATGCACCCTGCATTTACACCCTCTTCTATTGCAGACTCAAAATTAACAAAATCCGTTCCAAGCAAATCTTTGAAATTATGCGCGTTACGTCCATCGCTATGTTCAAAGCTAACATTTCCGTTCAAAATTAATTTAGCGATAACATTTTGAGTTTTGGAACTTAAAATCATTATGTATTCCTCCTTAAAAAATCACTATATTTGCTGTTATTTTAACAAGGGAATGGGGATTAAAAAAAGAAAAACCCCATGTGGGGTTAGAAAATTAGTAAATTTCGATTTCCGATATATCCATGATGAACACATTAGAATAAGCGAATGGATTATAAGTTGTAATCGCAACTTTAGAAGTATCTTTCAATCTATAAATATCTAATTTGCGGATTCTAAATCCTTTAGTCTTAACGTAGCGCTTTTCGTGAGCAAGCACTTGATAATGACGTATGTGGTCAATTTCAACCATATCGTCTACTCCATCGTAAATCTCTGTTTTATCAGTGATTTCACGACGGAGCATCCCTTCTTCGTGATAAATTTTCCCATCAATCTCTTCACGCTCTCCAACGACTGAAACGTATAAGTCATTAGTTAATTCACATAATTCGCCCTCGTTTTTCATGAATTCAATTGAATCCTGATGCTCTTCTAATAAGCTTTCTAATGAGCGATAATCATCGTCTGTTTGTCCCTCATTTAACTCTAACAGTTTGGTCTCTTCATCATACCAATCGGCGTAGTTTAGCGACTCCATTAAGCGACTACCCAATTCGTCTGCATGAGCAACCATGCCATTTTCAAAAACAACGTAATCAGCAAGAATAAAATCTGATTTTGAAGACTTAATTATGAATTCATAAACCCCGATAATGTTTGTTGTTGCAACCTCTTGTAACTCGATTTCGCCCTCAACTTCTTTAGCTAATCGAACCTTGCAATTCGGAATATGGTAAGACTGATTTTGTTTAATGTTTGAATCATTCAGTTTTTCTAAAATATTCATGTTTTCTCCTCCTAATGTTTTAATAATTTATAAATCATCTAACTATAAATATTATTATATCATGGGGTTGATGTTTTGGTCAACCCCCCATTTTTATATAATCATACTAGTTTTTTTAGATAAAAAAATATTCATTTTCAAATACAAAAAAGAGCTGAAATCTATCAGCTCAAATACCCCTTTCAATTTTAATTAATATCCAAACATCATTAATAAATCGTCCATATCTTTTTCTGAAATCGGCTCATTATCCTCTTTGACACGAATAACAAGTTCATTCAATGACTCTTCATCAAGGATACCCGTTAACTCAGATGAAGTTCTTCCTAATAGTTCATTGATTTTATTAACTAACTCGCTGTTATTTATCGCATCAAGTTCGCTTTCACAAGCTCTTAACGCATCAATCATTTCAATAATTAAATCTTTTTGGTTTTGTATTCCTTCCATTTGAAACCTCCTAATTTTCCACGTCATCCTCGTCGCCTGGCATCATGCCATCAAATAAATCTAATAAAGCGTCTGCATCTTCATCATCTTCAATTTCCATTTCTTCGTCTGAAACACTAACCATTTTAACTTCATCTTCCTCTTGTTGAGGAATTGGTTGAGCGACAATGCCGTTTTTCATCAATTCGGATAACATTTCTTCAATTTTATCAATTTTTTGAACTTGGGTTTTTACCTCTTCAAATTCATCTTTTTTGACCGTCATTTCTAAATCAGCACGAATCAAATTACATAAATATTCAGATACGTTCTCACCTTTTTTTTGCATCTTAACAAGATGCTCAAATAAATCTGTATTCTTTGAAGAAAACATAATTGTTTTCCTGTTTTTCGTAGCCATTGTAAACCTCCGAGATATTAGAATAAGTGCTAAGATTACTCGATATTAATCCTAGCACTTTTTTCGTTGTTATTAAGCTGCTTTTTTCTTTAAATACGTCTCAAGGAATAACAGAGTTCCTTTTACGTTGTCAAGAACTGAGTCGTCTGACATTTTAACTTCACAAGTTAATTTTTTTGCAAGATGCTCTTTGTAAATCGTTGAAGAACCACCACATAAGAAGACGTTGTAGATATCTAAGTTCGCATCTTTTTTCAAATCTGAAACGATTTCTTTAGTGAATTTATCTAAATGCTTATCAATAACTTTACGAATAGTAACTGCATTTGCACCTGTAATCGATTGGACTCCACGAACCATCTCAAGAATATCTTCTTCATCAAAATCAATTCCATGTTCTCCGTATAAATCTTTTTTGATTTCATCAACTAAGTTGTTGCTACCATACGCATTAGCATTAGCTGAATTTGGAAGAATTTTACCTTTACGAAGCACAATGCGAGTAACATTTAATCCTCCACAGTCGCAAATGATTGTATTTTCTTCTGCGAATGCCTTGCGGTATTTAGCAATAATCCCTGCTGTTTCAAATTGAACAAGTACCGTTGCAACATTGAACTCAAATGTTTCACCGTCAAATACTACTGTGTGACTCCCCTTGTATAGATTTTCAATAGCCGCTCTTTCATCCTTGTTGTTGTATTGTTTGATTGGAATATTGATGGCTAGATTGATAGTTGCAGCATCTTTAACTCCTGCATCTTTCAAGGCTTTACAGATTGCTGTTAAGGTAACAAACTTATGTAAATCACTTGATTTTTTTAATTCGGTATTATCGTCAGAAAAGCTATCAGCGGCATCACCAATCGTGTATTTTTTTTCGTCGATAACTACTTGATGAACGTCGTGGTTTCTACCGAAATTGTCATGCCCTTCACGCATTGAAGTACGAATAATTCCTGTTTTTAACGCCTCTAAAACGCGATAGGCAAATTTTGCATTAAACTTACCGCAGTCAACTGCGATATTAAAAATAATATTTTCCATTTATAAAACCCTCCTATGGTTGTTATTTCATTATTTTTAAAGCATCCCTTGTGCTTCTTTACTTATATAATATCATAAAGGTTCAACCCCGTCAACAAGAAACTGAAAAAAATGACCAAAAGTTCAACCCCAACTAAAAATGCGGTAAAACCAACATTTTCTCAGGATTTATTAGAAGGTTTTCAGACGTATATATCCTTTAAATTCCATTTTTCAAGAAGAAGTTTTTGAAAATATTTAAAAAAGCTCAACCCCATCAAAGGTGTAAATCATATTTTTTGAGATAATTTTAAAAAGCTTTTTCTTGAAACACTGGAAATTCCGTTTGATACGCATAAAAAAGACTTCTACACGCCGATAGGAGTCCAATAACCATCGTAACTAAACATCAACAACATTGATACAATACAATATTTGATGTTTAACAAACATCAAATATTAAATTTTTAAAAGGCTTTTGACATCAATCTACATTATAAAATTAATGTAATTAGTACAATAAATAATGTTAAATAACTAAAGTAATGAGAGGTTTTAAAATGAGAAGAGTGATTGAAAAACTAACAATTATCGAAGATGATTTAATGATGAATCTAGCAGGATGGACTATTGCTATAATGTTTTCTTTTGCCGTTGCATTACCTATCCTAGCAGCAACAAAAGCAACGATAAGGGCGATTACGCCTCCATCTTATATGGACTATGACCGAGTTTTCAATGAAAAGGCAACAGGTTTTGTGTTGGCACAAGGGGAATCTAACTCACTTTATCTGATTGATACGGAAAAGAAAAAGGTAACAAATTTGGAATTAAATTATGATTTGGTTGCAACCAATAGTGAATACAATAAATTTTATTTAATTGATTTTTTAGAAGAAAAAATTGAAGTAAAAGAAATCAAAAAATTTAAAGATATTATTATTCATTCTGATGAATTTGAAATAAAAACTGAGATAAATAAATTAAATAATTTGGAAGTAAAAGTTGAAAATAACTTTTTGTTTGTGTTCGATAAGACAAAAAATGAACTTATTCAATTAGATTTGAAACAACAGGTGGAAGAGAAACGATTAGAAATGCCATCAGACGCTATAGAATGGGCTGTGAGCGACGATAAGGTATATGCCGCAACAACAAATACCATCTACACTCATAACGCAAACAACGAGCTTGAAACATTTCTAGAGTGGGAAGATATGCGTGGAATTAGCATCAACGATGGCATTTTAACAATTTTAGACTTCTCAGAAGAGTTTGGGAGCTTGACATCATTCAATTTAGATACGTTAGAATTTTGTGCGGGTACTGCTTTTGAGGCTAAAGAGGTTGGATTAATTGAAGCATCTTCCTCTGAGCCATATGTTTACTTCCATACCTTAAATTTTCAAGGAGGCTTGACAATAAATGTTGTTGATTTGAAGACTGATAATGAGTATTTGGTTAATTTGAATTTGAATGATGTTAAATCTAATTTAAAATTCTACAAGGGGCATGGTTATTACATCAATCACTTAAATGATGCGACTGTTTTTGCTCCAAACGGTGAGCTTCTGAAATTTGAGTTGGAGGAACATGTTAAAAATATTTATCCGTTTTATTAAGACGCTATAAGCGTCTTTTTTTAGGTATAAACTGTATCTAAAAACTTGTTTCGTCTCAGAATAGGAGTTGAGGTGATATCTAATGAATAAGAACAAAGAACAAATGTTACTTGTCGTTCTAGCTATACTGAGTGTAATGTTTACCATCAAAGAAATGTTTCAATCCTTAGAAGATATACAACAATATCTGCTAAATGTAATGTTATGCGTTCCTGTATTTGCACTGATTCTGTTTTATATGAAACATAGAAAGCCAACTGAACGCAAAAGAAAAAGTCATTTAAGGAGCATTGATTACATGAAATTAGACGATTACCAATTTGAGCATTTTTGCGCTAACGTGCTCAATGCCAACGGGTATCAGATGGCAGTGACCAGAAAAGGTGGCGATGGAGGGAAAGACCTGGTTGGATGGAACGATAAAAATCAAAGAATTTTTGGTGAGGTAAAGCATTATAACGATTCTAACAAGGTGGGCCGACCATTGATGCAGAAATTAAAAGGCGCTATGGCGGACGCAGGAGTTGAGAGAGGAGTATTCATCACGACATCAAGTTTCACCCGCGAAGCCATAGAATATGCTAAAAGGAACAAAATTCAATGCATTGATAGGAGCGGTTTAGAACGCCTAATAAGAAGGGCTTAAAACGTTAAAAAGACAATAAAAAAAACGGTCTGATTACCGCTTTTTTTATGAATATAACTCTTGAAAATATCCATCAAAACTTGGGTCTACTTCTATATCCAATGGAATTTTAAGTGAATATAAATCGCCTATTAAATCCTCATAAAATTTTAAATAGTCGATAACTCCATCTTGCATATAGTCACTTATAGCCTCCACTAAAGTCTCTCCATCAAGATAAGCAGACTTAACCGTAAGAAATTCTTCTTTTTCGTAGTCATAAACCATTTTTACCTCTTGATAGCCACCAAACTTTTTTAAAACTTGGTTGTAAAGTTCATTGATTCCCTCTTTAGTAATTGCTTTAAGTTTTACCGCTTTATTCGTCATCATAATCTATCCTTTCATTTTTAACTTTCTAGAAGTTACTTAGTATTTAATACTCTTACATGATAGTGTTTAACCTCATAAGTTATAATTATTTCCCACCTCTGCGAACGTCGAAAAGTTTTTTAAAAAAAATTTAATTTCTAGGAATAAGAATGAATGATTTTGCCCATACTAAGAATGATTTTCTCCACCCTTTTAGGGGTTGTCTTTAAAAAAATCAGTGAAGGGAGCTGTTCCAGAAACTTTAAAATTTTTGGGAGTGGATGGGGGAGGCACTTTTTTGCGAAAAAATCACGAAATTTTGGGGCGTATTCAATGCTTTTATTGATACGCTTTTTTTTAAAAATAGATAAAAAGCAGTTTGAACCCACGCAAGTTGCGACATTTACAGTAGAGTAGATGTCGTTTTTTTGTTATTTCCTATAAATGTTATCAGTTGATTTGATAGATAGCCCCGTACTTTCTTTATCGAATGTAACACTCATTTGTTTGAATGATTTAACCTCTGGATTTAATAGAAATCTATTTCGTAAATCTAAATAAGTTCTATGAGCTTTTCTAAGATGCTCAAAATCTATTTTCGCATACTCCATAAACGCTGCATAATTCAAGTCTAAATAATCCATTTTATGAACTCCTTTACGCTCAATAAATAACTTTTCAAAGTCACTTTCAAGGCGATTGAAGTCATCCTTATACTTGATAATGTAGTCAATGTTTTTTGCGAAACCTTCTGTTTTTAAATTATCCTTTATCCATTTTTTCAATCTATAATCTTTTAAAATTGAGTCAAAGTCAATTTGAGAATATTTCATCAACTGTTCTCGCTCTAATCGTTCTCGCTCTTGTTTCTGCTCGTTTAATAGTTTTAGCTCCTCAGCTCTTTCGTTTAATTCTAAAACCAAGTCATTTGCTGTTTTACACTTGTTTGAATAAATAAGTTTGTAGTTTTCAAAATAGGCAAATGCGACTAATGAAGTTTTATCTTTTTTCTTGAACCTGCGAAGCGACGTTTCAGAAGCAACTTTTGAACGGCTAATGATAGTTGTTGACATGGAGTGAATTCCAATTTCTTGTAACATTTCATGGAAGAGTTTCAAACTTTCTATTCGAGAAGGTGTTATTTCAGTTGCATAGTTAAATAGCACAACATTAGCAACTAATTGATTATCAATCGTTTTAATAATAGACGATAGAAATATATCTTTCCTAGCAAAGCTATCAAGCGTATTTAATTGAGTTACGCTAGGTGCTTCGACTTTAGAATTCGGAGTAGAAAAAGCACGCTTTTTATTCATCGCTTCAATATTTTCAATGTGTTTTTCTACCTCTTTCTTCACCTTATTTTTTTGAGAAAAATTATAAAGTGCTCGGTAAGTTTTTATCGTGTCAGTTGCAAACGTGTTTCCTACTTTGTGTTGAACTTCGTGCATAGCATCATTCAACGTCATTCGCTGTTCTATGATGTAGTGATTGAGGAAATATTTTATTCTATATTGGATTAATTTGATTTTTTCCTCTTGGTCATTAACTTTTTTATGGTTAATGTTTTTAACCTTGTCCATGTCTTCTTTATTTTCAGCAACCAAAATCCCTAACTTTCTGATTTGAATTAACATTTTACCTTTTCCATCTGGATATCTCATGATTAATTTATTTGCCTCTAAATTCTGTATCAAGCGACTGGCTGAACTACTGCCACCGCAGTATTTAGATTCAATTAAAACCTTTGTAAGGTCTGACTGTAAGACTATTTTTCGGCATATCGTATTCAAGAATTGAAGAACTGTTTGATGTTTCAATCCGTATTTATACTCTTTTTCGTATCGTTCACTAGCCTTTAATTTTTCTTTTTTACTCATATCTCACCCCTCCCGATTGTGCTCGAACTTCTTGATATGTACATCCATAAACTCTGCAAAATGTTTGTTTCGCTTGGATATCCTGTTGGGTGTAATTGTCCGTAACGACTTCATACCCAATTATTTCACCGCTATCGCTAGTGTAAGAAAAATCAACACAAGAACAACTATCATAAGTGTATTTTGAGATTTCTCCACTCACTAACATCTCTTTAAACTCAGATTTAATTTCTGTTTCTGTTTTAATCGTTTCGCGCTCAGTGTCCGACATTTTTGTGAAGTAATGGTCGCTCATATATACATCATGCACGATTGATTTAGAAGCGTAAATCTGATGTCCTGGTATGATGTATTTTTTAGCATAATTCACGCCACGCTCGGTTAGTTTGTAGCAAACTATCGAGCCTTTTTTAGTCGCATAAGATACTTTTTCAATCAATCTTTCCTCGGTAAAACTGCGAATTCGTCTAGCACTCCAAATATCTTCTATATACTCAGCTCGAACGTGGCCACAAACAGCCATTCCTTTAATTGCTTTTATATCTGGTTTTCTCGGATTCGCAAATCTATTATTTTGTTTAGGCTTACGAGGTTTGTCCTTATGTTTATTAGATTGTCTAGCCATTTGTGTTCACCTCCGTTGAGTTGTTTTTTAGGATTTTGTAAAGCTACACTCAGAGCAGCGAAGCCAGTAAATGTCCGCCTTCGGCGGACATTTAAACAAATACATGAGAACAATGCTCCGACAGGAGTATTTGTTTGAAATGGATTTGTTCACTCATTATTGCCCCTCTCGAAACTTTAGTTATCGAGCACAAGATTAGGGGCAATAATGCAATAATTTAGATTACGATGCGAAAGCATTGTGAGATAAATTATTGATTAATATGATTAGGGATTGCTCTCCCTAATCATCTAGCCCTCTGCAAGAGTTCCCAAAGGGGGTTGACGCTGAAGCTCGGACAATTCTTCCCCTCCATCTAGCCGACCGTAGGGCGAATAGGAAAGGGAAGAATTGAAAAATTAAAAACTTTTTCCCATCCTCAATTCCGACCGCAGGGAGAATAAGAGGGGAAAAATTTTTGATTTTGTTCCGAGAGGAGAACTCCAAAAGAGTAGTGCCGAAGGTGCTGCTATTTTGGTAGAGCTGAACATTGATAATGTTCACGGCTCGTAGTTCGTCCTGTCAGGGGCAACCCCCCGTCCTACTGCCCCGAAATCTCGTCCGCTAGGACGCAGGGGCAATAGGACTTTAGCTTGATAGTTCAGGCTATCAAGCTATTTGCAATTGTTGTGTCAAAAACAATTGCGGTTTTTTCATGATATGAGGACGGGGTTCCGAATATCATTTTTCGTGCTCGTAGAGTGCGAAAACACTGTGAGGAATGAAATGACGAGCATGATTGAAAGACATCGCAGATGGCTTTTAATCAAAGGGAGTGAACCTGTTCACGACCAATAAAAAAGGGATGCCTGGTGCATCCGTTTTTTATTCATATGATGGTGGAGCTTTGCGACATCATCAATTTTTCATTCGAGCTTTAGCGATGAAGGAAAAATCATAAGAATTGGATGGAGCTTTAGCTCTATTCAATTCCACTAGCTTTGCTAGTGCACGTTTTTGTTGAACGTCAAGCATTGCAGTGTTAGCTGCCATTGATACACGTTAAATTTATTGCTCACCAACTTTTTGCTACACGCCACTATAATCATCTGAATTATTTTCGAAAATTAGGTGCGTAGACATGACTAAACAGGAGTCTAAAGGAACTCCTTTTTTAACGGTGAATGTAATTTCATTTATTAGAACAAGCGATTAAACTTTTTCAAATCTAATATTTTATCGCGATTAAACGGAAGTTAATATGGTTAAATATTAGGCTTCTATTAGTTTGAGTAGTTCTAACAAGCTACTTTAATCGTATTGTGTCAAAATTTAACCTTAACTAATTACTAAATCAGCATTTTCAAATTCAACGACTCACATTGAATGAGTGTAATCACAATCTGATATGAATAAATTCCTTTTAAATTTTATTCTCAAATTACAATACGCTAAATTTAAAAATTGAGCTAAATATTGCTGTATTATGTTTTATATTAGTAACGTTTGTTTTTAAATATCAAAAAAAGAGACTACTTATAGATAATTAGAATAGTCTCATTCAAATTTATTTAATATTTTTCAAAAGAAGTAATGACTGCGATATATTGGGCCTCATTATTAACATTAATTACATGATGCGTAATATCTTTAATGTATTTATGTAATGTATTATTTAAATCAGAAATTTTATATTTTAAGGTTTCTTCAAAATCCTCTTTTGAGTAACCTAACACTGCATCGAACCATACTGCTTCTTTCGAGTAACTAACAAAACTACAGGGCTTTATTTCAGCATCCTCACTGTCTTTCGTATAGCTAATAATTGCGGAATATACCGTTTTATCTTCTAAGACTACTACATCCCAGCTCACGTCCCGAACGTGACAATGCTTACTATTATTAATGTCATATGCTTTCTCGTATAAACGATAACTAAATTCCGAAAAAAAATACTCTTCAATAATTATACAATCTACACTTTTCAGACTTCTCACCTCATTAAATTTTTTATTTACGGTAGAATATATGTTCGTGAAAAGGTCTGTATACAATGTAATATCAACGTTTGTAGACGTTTTTAAGAAGAATGTTAGATATATTACACCCATCTAATATTTGTGGTTCCTATTAGAAACACTTAACGTTTTTGTTTTATTTCTGAGTAGAAAACTCTTAATTTTATCGAAATGCATTAACATATAAATTAAGCAATCGTAGTGCACATTTAATTGCAATTTTATTTCTTAAAATGTGATATCCTTCCAAATTGCTCTTGAGAATATTTTAAAATCTGATAAATGTCATCCTTTAAAATATATTGAGTAGATACCCCTTGAGAACATGTAGATTTATATACCCATCCTGAATTAAATAAATTATCACCATACCAATAATGAGAAGTTTCCCTAGCCAAGTGAGGTTTATTTCCATTTCTAATGAATTTCATTAATATTTCATAATCCCTATGCGACAGTGAATCAACCTTCGTCCATATCTTTTCTAATATTTCTTTCTCCCTTTCAAGTTCACGTTGTTTTAAATCTTTTTTATTCTTGAAAGAGGAAATAACTTTGTTAAAATATTTAAAAGTAGAAAATATAAAATATTCAATTAAAAACCATATACAAAATATTGTAACTGTTGCTCGTATATCCCCCAATTTTTGTATCAGAAAAAAGTCTGATGGAGCTAATAAAAAGGTTGTAGCTGTTAATACGATAGATATTACTGAAAAAATAAAATATTTTTCTAAAAATAACTTCAAAAAATCTGCAACTAAATCTTTCATTTAACACCTCTTAACTTGATATTATCTATTAATTATACCATGATTCTATAGTTGATTTCTTACATATAGATAACCAATTATAAATAAAGAAAACCTTAGTTATTAGTGTATTTCACTCTAATAACTAAGGTTTTCTTTATTTAAATAATAACAATAAATTGTTATTATTTATTTAGTTTTATCTGACTATTCATTAGCATAGGTAATAAAAATTTACGCAAATGTAATAATTCCTCATTTTGTTGACGATTTGCATGAATCATATTTAAAATCATATTAAATTGTTCTAATAATTTTAAATCATTTGGGATTAATACTGGAATATTTTCAATATCACCCTTTTTTATAAACTTAACGATAGAACCTTGTGAGCTATTTTTAAACGAAGATATATTTCTTGATAATAATTGCGCTAGATAGCCATAGTAACAAGAGTTTTCTGGAATCAAAACATACGTTCTTTGATAAGCATTAAATTTTCCTGTATATGTTTTAACATTAAAATCACCATTTCCAGCAATTAAAATCGCATTACCCTCAAACTCATATTCATCACATTGTGAAGGTTCTTGAGAACAAGTAAAAAATTTATACTGTCCATCTGTTGTAGCAAAGTTAGCATCTCTTTTACCAGTTAGAACAGGAACTAAATTCGCAACCTTTTTCACTTCCCATCCTTTAGGTATCTCCCTTTTTAATTCTTCATTCCATATCATTTCTCCACCATTTGATTTATATGGATTCCCTTCTTTATTAGGAAAATCAAACTGAATAAACCAATAATTATATAACGTCTGACTCATTGCTTCTAATTCTTTATTAATTTTATCATTAACAGAAATTTTAGCATCTAAACTTGAAAGAAAGTCAGCAATTTGTTGTTGTTCGCTAAGAGGAGGAAGATTAATTTGTAAGTTAGCTATATCTATTGGTTTAATAGACGGATATGAAGTGGTAGCTCCTTCAGCAATAGTTTGAAGATAATTTGTTATGTTTTCTTGAGTAAGAAAATAATATAAATACTTCGGATTAACAATAGTCTCATTAGGAGATAATACTGCAAAACCTGATGAAACTATTAGCGTATCATCATTAGTTTCTATAAACCCAAAATGTTTCTGATTTGGTCTCACTGTCGAGATTAAAATATCATTTTTTTTAACCTTTCTCTGCCCTCACTTGTTCTTGATTTGACTGCTTCATCAATTCCTCGCAGTTCTCG
>OHAG01000971.1_pt1 | contig 20812 bp, 21 predicted proteins | sample 1577081 | NCBI WGS metagenome assembly OHAG01 (sample SAMEA3541513, study PRJEB24748) | human gut metagenome | biome: human gut; feature: human-associated habitat; material: faeces | place: China | collected 2012
GCTGCACCGCCTGCCACGTTTCCCGGTCGATGATGGACTCGTGGTGATCTTTTAGTTCTACCAGCGGTTCCTTGCCGTGGTTGTACTTCTTTTCGTGCGTCAGATAGTCCGGCGTGTAGGTCTTTTTCTGGATCAGGTCACCGCAGTATTTTTCATTCTTTAGGATCTTAGTCACGGTGGCCGAGGACCAAAGGCAGTTGCCCTTGCTGCTGAGAATACCGGCCTCCCGCAGCTCCCGCGCGATGGTGCTGCACCCTTTGCGCTCTTGCAGGTACTTATGGAAGATGAGCCGGACAACTTCCGCGCCCTCCGGGTTGACGGTCATTTTGCCGCCAATCACGTCGTAACCCAGCAGCGAGCCGCCAAAAACGACGCCCTTCTCCATGCTGCGCATCTGTCCCCATTTGGAGCGTTCAGAGGTCCTTCGGCTTTCGTCCTGTGCGAAGGAACTCATGATCGTCAGCCGCAGCTCCCCATCGTTGGTGCGGGTATCCAGGCTGTCATTGAGAAACAGCACGCCTACGCCCCGCCGACGCAGCTCGCGGGTGATTTGCAGGGCGTCCACCGTGTTGCGGGTAAAACGGCTGACCTCCTTGGTCACGATCAGGTCGATCTGTCCCAGCTCCGCCGCATGGAGCATTTTATTGAACTCCACGCGCTTGTTGGTCGATGTGCCGGAAAATCCTTCGTCAGCATAGATGCCTTGCAGCTCCCAATCCGGCTGGCGCTGGATGTACTCGCGGAAATACCGCTGCTGCGCTTCAAAGGAATTTGCCTGGTCTTCCTTATCCGTGGATACACGGCAATACGCTGCTACTTGTAACATAAAAACTCCTCCTTTTCGTGGTATCATACGATACAGAATGTGTCTTTGCAATTGTGCGAATACTGAAAGGCACTATTCCTTTACAGATTTTGATTTTCCTGTATTTCTTATCTGTTCTTCTAATTTTTGTACGCAGTTCCTACACTGCATTTCGTTAAGAACCCCTTGACGCTGCAAGGCGAGCAGGACGGCTCGCTGGTATGCGAGAAGAAAGTCCTGCCCGATCTCATCTGCCGCCTGATTATGCAGCAACTCCGGTTTGCTTGCCATCCTGCTCCCCCCTTTCCTTGAAACTATGCGGAGAGACCGGTGAACTTGTTGCCGTTTTCCCGGAAGCGGTTTCCTGCCTGACGGAAACTCGATTTCTGCTCCTTGGCACGCTCGCGTCATCAGACGGTCATGGCCTGCTTCCCCGAAAGAGAAACGCTCCGGCGGTCATTCAATTTTGTGGAAGATCGTTCGTGCTGAATTTCAACTTCCACAAAAATGATAGCAAGCGTTGACGGAGATTTCAATATGTGGTAAACTATTCGTGTGACAAATGATTTACCACAAACGATGCACAGCGGTGTCCACGAATGGAGGAGAAGCCTTGAGAGCCTTGTATTGCTTGAGTTTTGGCCCCAAAAAGGAATATGTAGAAACGGATTTCAAGCCCGTGGAATATCGTCTCGGGACAACCCTTATTGCCTTTTTGTCCACAGATTTCGCTTCTTTACGGGCGAAATTACTGGTGCGAACAACGCCCATGATGGAAAATCAAGCCATTACCGAGATCAAAAACGAGCTGAGCATGATCCACCCTTTTGGGGAACGCTTTGTGCAGTCCCTCTTTTTTGAAGAAAAGCTGGCAGACGTGCTTGATGAACGCATGGAAGGTTTTGAGAAACTGCAAAAGGAACTTTCCGCCTTTGCAGATGCCGTGCTCGTGCCGGACAGATCTAAGTTGAGCGCCAAGCAGCGTTTGGCGCTCTATATGAGCCGCGATTTTCAAGCTGCCACAGCGATCGCCGGTTTGGACCTGAAGATGCGCGCAGAACGAAAGCTGTATGTAGATGAGCAGAATTTTGATCCGGTGTTGGCGGCAGACCGCATTTCGACGCCACCAAAGTCCGTCCGGTTTGCCCGCATCGAGGGCTCGGACGATTTGGGCGCGACGCTGCTGACAGAACTGCTGGAGATGGTCGAGCAAGGAATTGAATTGAAAAAGTGCGAATATTGTCATCGTTACTTTATCCCGTTCTCTTCCAAAGCTCTTTATTGTGATCGGTCAGTCGGTGATACCGGAAAAAGCTGCAAAGAACTCGCAGTCAAAGAGAAGCATGAAAAGAAAATCGCTGCCGATGATGGCTTAAAGCTCATCCGGCAGCGGATCAAAACCTATGATATGCGTGTTCGCCGTACTCCGGCCATTTACACAGATGCCGCATTTCAAATCTGGAAAGCACAAGCGGAGAATGCACGAAACCGCTATGTGAACGGTGAATTGACCTATGAAGAATTAGATGCGCTTACGCAGCTCCCAAAGAAGAAAGGCGAATAATAGACGAAGAAAACGCGAAATATTTGCGTATTTTTCTTGCTCTCTGCGTATACTGTGATATAATAAAGGCGAGGTGATGATCGTGACCTTAAAAGAATTGCGTATTTCAAAGGGGTTGAATCAGGCCCAATGTGCGGAATACCTCGGTATGTCCACGCGCAACTATCAGAATTACGAAAACGATGCTGCGAAAGCAAACACGGCCAGATACCATGCGATTTTTCAAAAGCTGGAAAGCTATGGTCAGCCTGTTGTCACAGCCGCCGTACTCTCGCAAATGCCAGAGTTTCATACGAATGTTGTCACGGGTACGGGCTTGCGGGCGTTAGCAAACAGCGTAGCAAAATACGGCAAGCGGGACTGTTTCAGCATCTTACAGAAGTTTGTGACCGGCTCCTACGATGGGAAGATCTGTATTTTATACGGTCTCCGCCGGACCGGAAAGACAACACTTCTGTTTCAAATGCTTTCCGAACTGCCCATAGAAAAAACGGCCTACATCAAGGTGCAGACCATTGATGATATGTCGCGGCTGACAAAGGACTTGAAAGCTCTGTATGAACTGGGCTATCGGTATGCGTTTATTGATGAAATTACACTCCTGAGCGACTTCATCGACACCGCTGCCGTGCTTTCCGATGTGTTCAGCATGATGGGCATGAAAATCGTTGTTTCCGGTACGGACTCTCTTGGTTTCGCTATGGCGAACCGCGATGAACTGTACGACAGAAGCGTGACGATCCACACCTCTTTTATTCCCTTTCGGGAGTATGCGCGGCTCCTGAACATCCGTTCTGTTGATTCTTATATTGAATACGGCGGAACACTGAAAATGGAAAATATGAGCTTTGACGATCCGGATGCCGCCTTTGACGAGGTCGCGTTTCGGGACGATGAAAGTACCCGGAAGTATATTGATACCGCCATCAGCCGCAACATTCAGCATACACTGAAAAACGACCATTACGGCGAATACTTCAATCAACTGCGGGAACTTTACGAAAAAGGCGAACTGACCAACGTCATCAACCGCATTGTGCAGCACATGAACCACCGGTTTGTGCTGCGCGTAGTAGAGGACGAATTTAAGTCCCATGATTTTGGCTCCGCAAAGGAACTGCTTTTACATGATCTCCCTGCGAAACGGGCGACCGTTCTCTATGATGTCAATGAAAAGCAAATATTGGAGCGATTAAAGGCCATCATTGAGGTCAAGGAAAAGAGTGAAACAACCGTCTCGATCACGCAGGAGCATATCGACAAAGTGAAGAAGTATCTGCTTATGCTGGATCTGATCGTCAACTGTCCGGAACGGTACGAAAGCGGTAAGCAGGCAGAGCATATCGTCTTTTCCCAGTCCGGTATGCGCTATGCCATCGCAAAGGCTCTGGTCTATTCCCTGATGCAGGATGCCTATTTTGCATCGATCCCCGAAGCGGATAAGGCATATATCACAGGAAAGATTCTGGACGATGTAAAGGGCCGGATGCTGGAGGACATTGTTCTGCTGGAAGTCTGTAAGGCGGCACCCAGTACGATGGAAGCGTTCAAATTCAAGTTCGATGCCGGCGGCGAGTTTGACATGGTGATCTACGATAAAACAAGTCAGAATTGCCGCATCTATGAAATCAAGCACAGCACCGAGACCAACGAAAAGCAGACACTTCATCTGCGTGATGCAGAGAAATGCCAAATCATTGAAAATCGCTTTGGCCCGATCAGCGGTAAATTCGTTCTTTATCGCGGAAAAGATAAGTTTGCTGAGGGTGTTCAGTATTTGAATGTAGAAAATTTTCTGTGTGGTCTGAAGTAACTTTTGAGGAGGATTTATCATGAACTATATTTTAAAGCAGTTCGATGAACCGCTCGTTAAATTCTCCGCAACGACGGATACCAGTGAGCCGGAGATCCAAATCCTTTGGACGAATGAAGAAAAAGCGGCATTTCTGCCGCTTGATTTGACGCTGACGCCGGACGGATTGAGCCGTTGGCTGCGCCGCCGCACGATCCCGAAGAATCGCGCCTATGTCCATAGCCTTTTGGCAAAATGCGGCTTAAACCTCAACCGTCCACTCAGTATTATCAGTATTTGTAAAGGACTATCCCTTAACGATTGCTATTGGGTCATCGAGGACGGTGACACCGCTTCTTTCGACAAAGTAAATCTCTTCGATAACCCATTCAGCAATGTTCTGGCCGAGCTTGCCTTTACCGGTTATGGCAGCAGAGTCCGCGCTTCCCTGCTCTCCAGCCCGGAGTTTACCACCAACGGAATGCTCCGCAAATGCTGGCGGCGCATCGGAGGCGTTCTCCACCTCGCCGGAGCTGACTACCAACGGTATGCTGCGGAAGGCTTGGCGCTTTGTGGAGGACGACGGCATCTATCTGTATAAGGGCGGCACGGAGGGCGCGGCCAATACCGGCAACGAGCCATACTCTGAGTTTTACGCCGCGCAGATCGCCGCCGCCATGGGCGTTCACGCGATCCCCTATGCCTTATCCCGTTGGAAGGGCGTTCTCTGCTCCACCTGCGAGCTTTTTACCGATAAGGCGTATGCCTACCTCCCTATCGGCCATCTCGTTTCTAAGGGCGGCATGGGGGCTGTCAGGGCGTATTACGAAAAGATGGGAGATAAGTTTGTCAACGCGCTGAACGAAATGCTGGTGTTTGATGCGGTGATCTGCAATGTGGACCGGCATTTTGGAAACTTCGGCGTGATGGTCGATAACCGGACGAATACCATCGTCTCCCCCGCTCCCCTGTTCGACCATGGCAATTCCCTCTTTAACTTTGCAGGCGCGGACGCCTGGGCGGACGAGGCTGCGCTGGAGGCATATATCGAAACGCTGTACCCCAGCGTGTACGATGATTTTCTCGGCACAGCCAAGGACGCGCTGACGCCGGAGCTGCGCGAGAAGCTGCGGCATCTGCTGAACTTCAAGTTCAAGAAGCACTCGCGCTATAACCTGCCCGAAAATAGATTGCGGATGGTGGAACGGCAAGTGCAGAAACGGGCAAGAATATTGTTGGATATGTAGAGTTAAGACCGCCAGTGAAAACCGGCGGTCTTAACTCTACATACTCCGCGTATTCAATACGTCTTCATGTTTTTCAGATAGAACTCATAATGCTTAACAGACTCCGGTAGCTGTCCACATCATGGTACACCACGTTGCTTGTGGACATCTCATTGAACAACTTCTTTGCGCAGGAGATTTTTGCCTGCTCAATTGGACGCAGCTCAAGACTTTCCATTGTGCCTTTCGTTTCAGCTATAAAGAAAATGTGCTTGACCGTACCTTCATAGAAAGCGATTGCCCAGTCCGGCGAATAGTTTCCTACCGGTGTAGGGATTTGGAAGGTTCTCGGCAGCTTGGCATAAACGCAAACTTCCTCCGCTGCATCCAAATCCTCGGCAAATTTTCTCTCGATGCTCTTGTCAGCTGAGCCGTCTGTAAACACATAGTCCTGAATGGCTTTCTTTGCGAGGAACGCCTTGTCAAAGCTCTGAGTTGCCTTTTCAGCCGTGAAGATGGAACTGTCATATTCGCCCTCGATGGTATCGTAGGAAATGTGCTCTACGATCATCGTGGCTTTCTGTTCGTTAATGAGCCGGATCACCTTACTGATGAACTCCTCCGGGTTGTTCCTGAACATATAGAGTTTGTCTACGCGGATGCCTTGCAGGATTGCAGAAACCGTACGCCGTGTCAGAACGGTGCCCTCTGCGATTTTTCCGATAAGGTCATATTTGATCTGGCTGGCTTCGGCGTGTTTGAGCGTCTGCGTCCGGGTCTTTTCGCCGGTGAAGGAATCTCCACGCTCGATTTCATACTCATTCATCTCCGCCTTTTGACGTCCGATAGTGGTCGTGTATTGCAGTTCGGAAACAAAGAGCTTTTTGTCAATATGGGCAATGGCGTTGCGAATCAGCTCAGCGCTGTCAAAATCAACGGTGTAGGCGTACTTATGGTTGATCTCACGCCACAACGCCTGAAACTCTTTCTTGGCAAAGTTCTCATTAAGCGGGTTATCCTTAACCTTGGTTTCGTGACCGTCAGAGAACATATCCTTGAGAACGCTGTCGTCATACACTGCCTGAATGAGCGTGTGGATACCGTCTGTCATCGGCTTGAGTTCATCCGGCAGTTCCGCAACGGTTCCGTTCTTAACATCCTGACGGTACTTGTCCGTCACCTTGCGTTTCATATCCACATAGCCGTTCTGAATGAGATAGAACTCAATGGCATTAGCTTTCTCATCATCGATAAGCGTCGGCACATCGTCCACCTTAACATACTTGCCCTTGAAGTATTCGCTTGTAGCCACCGTGGGTCTATCATAGAGGACAGTTTTAATATCAGACTGTAAATCTGTGACGAAAGTCTTATAACTCTCACTGGCGACTACCGTCAGCGTGTTGATTTCGTGAACGCTGTCGCCGCAGCTCTGCGCATCCATACGGTTGCCGTCCTGATTGACACAAAGACGCAGACCACGACCGACTTCCTGCCGCTTCGCCGTGTTGCTGTCGGAGTGCTTCAGGGTGCAGATCTGGAACACATTCGGGTTGTCCCAGCCCTCACGCAGTGCGGAGTGGGAGAAGATGAACCGTGTCGGTTCGTCAAAAGACAGCAGCCGTTCTTTGTTTTTCAGAATCAGGTCATAGGCGGAAATATCGTCGGAGAACTCGCTGCCACGCTTGAGCTGGCTGTCCACGCTGCGCCCGGTTTTCTTGTCGATGCTGAAATAGCCCTTATGTACCCGGCTCACATCGCTGCAGGTGGATTTGAGATACTTCTGATACGGCGTGTCAAACATCGTTATGTACTCGTTCAGAATAGCAAGATACTCTTGCTCAAACATCACGCCGTATTCGCCGAGCACCTCGTCACCGTTTTCATCGTACTGGCGGTACTTTGCCACCTCGTCGATGAAGAACAGGGACAGACACTTGATGCCCATATTGAAGAGCTTTTCCTCTTTCTCAAAGTGGGAGAGGATGGTTTCTCTGATTTGAATGCGGCGCATATCCTTTTCGGACACATCGCCCACCACATCACCGGCTTTGATGACTTCGCCGTTGGTAAAGGTCACGGTGCCACGCAGCGGGTCAATTTCGGAGATGGTGTAGCCCTTGTACTGCTCCATTTCCTGCGAAACGAAGTAAAGGTCATCACCAACGCTGAGAATACGGGTTTCCCGGTTGATGGACTTGTTATAGCCAATCTCCAGCTCGATTTTTGCCATCGGCGGCTTCTTGCTGGAAAGAATGATCTGCTCAAGGTAGAGGTAGCTGTCCGTGCCACGGAAGTTCTTGACCTCAAAGCCCTTGACCTCGATTTTCTTGACCAACCGCTTGTTGAAGGCGTCCAGCGCATCCAGCACATAGACGAGGTTGTGATGCTTGGCGTGGGTAGCTGAGTAGTTGAGTGAGAACAGCGGATTGAAGTTTTTCAGCGCCTTCTGCGTCACATCGCCGCCCATTTTCTGTGGCTCGTCCAAAATAATGATCGGACGGTTTGCCTTGATAACATCGATTGGGCGGCGGGAGCCAAATTCATCCCGTTTGGAGTAGATGATACGGGCTTCTTTGCTCTTACCGTCCTCTTTCAGCGAGGAGGCAAACGCCTGCGTGTTGATGATCATTACATTGATACCGGAGCTGCTCGAAAAGTTATCCAGCTGGTTCAGGTTGGAGCTGTTGTAGATGAAGAAGCGAGCCTTCTTGCCATAGTACTCCATAAAGTGGTCTGCGGTGATTTCGAAGGACTTCTTTACGCCCTCACGGATCGCAATGGAGGGAACGACCACAATAAACTTGCTCCAGCCGTACTTCTTGTTCAGCTCGAACATCGTCTTGATATAGACATAGGTTTTGCCCGTGCCGGTTTCCATTTCAATATCAAGGCTGCAACGCCCCAAATCTTTGACAAGGGAAGCAGAGAGCTTAATATTGTTCTGACTCTGCAAGGCCTGAATGTTGTGCAGAAGCTGCTCATCAGAAAGCTCTACCGCTTCATTTTTATAACCGGTATCGTTCAGCGGATCGACGATTTCAAGCTCCTCATCGGACATACCGAGGGTCATCTGATACGGCTCCACTTTGACCTTGCCCCGGTCACGGATATAGCTGATCTTATCGTGAAAGCCCTGCCCCTGAAAGACACGCACAACGGCATCAACCGCATCAGTTTGGTATTGTTGTATTTTGAAATTAAACTTCATGCTTTTCACCGCCCTTTATGGAGGATATTATGGACTGGTATTCCTCCGATTTCCCGTTGTAAAGCACATCCAGCATAATACTAAACATAACATTGGCGCCACTTTGGATATTGCTAACATCAGCATCTGGTGGCACATCATAGCCGATGATTGGCGCTTCAATTTCGACAAAAAACCATCCCGAAATCTTACGGTACAGGGAATGCATATCAAACAGTAAGGCGACTTCGCTTTCGGCGATTCCTGTCGTAATAACCTCGGACAGTTTGTGTGCATACTTATTGCGGACTTGTTTTATCTGTAGAAATCTATCAAAGTCAGCAGAGGTAATCGCTCCGTGATCGATCAGCCAAAGAAACGATGCTTTTGTGGTATCCCGATTTCCTTTGTCATCCACCACACGTTTCCGAATCTCCCTGCGATACTCGTCGGTTTCCTCGCAGAACATTTTGCCGTCTCTTATGCCAATATCACAGAGGAAATCTCTGACACTCGACACAACATAGTCCGTCATATTCTCATAAAGTGCAATAAACAGAGATGCAAACGTCAGATTGTCCTGCAAATAATCCTTATTTACCAGATTTTCAAACCATTCTGCCATTACAGCACCTTCCTTACGGTGTCGGGGCTGTAGGTGGCGAAGATCTGATCGAAGTTGGTTGCCACGCTGTCGTTTGCCATAGAGCTGTCACGCATCACGAAGTAATAGGGCTTCTGCTTGGCAATGGCTTTGATGGTTTCCTCGGTCACATTGCTGTCGAAACAGGCAATCAGATAGTTGTCCTCCACATTGAACACCTTCTTGCCGGCAATGGTGGTTTCCTCGATTTTGCTGGAGAGCAGCACGCCCAAATCCAGCATCACTTGGAACAGCAGATCCTCCGGTGTTCTGTCCTCTTTGATGTTGTCCTCAAGGCGGGGGAATAGACTGGCTTCATACTCCGCGGGGTTATAGTAGACCTCTTTCATATTGGAGGTGTCGCACTTGAGGACACGGAAGCCAATGTCAAGGTCTTGAGTAGTCAAAGGACTGTCTTCTTTGATTTTTCTACCTGCACGGCGGATGCGTTCCTTGCCGATTTCACAGATGTTCTTGTATCCTGCTTTGTAGGCTTCGCTTTTTTCATCGGTTCTCTCTGGTAGTTGAACCATAATAAACTTTCTATTACCTCCGTCTTTTGCGTTCAACTGCATAACAGCATGAGCGGTTGTTCCAGAACCGGAGAAAAAGTCTAAAACATACGCACCTTCATCGGAATCCGTTCCCATTTCAATAGTCTTCATTAGCATTTCAACAGTTTTGGGATAGTCGAACACTTTTCCTTCCATCAGCTCTTTTACCAAAAGAGTCCCTTTTTCTGTGTTTGTGTCTTTATCCCACCATACCGAACGAGCCATCATACGACCTTCTCGATATTTTTCGACAATCATATAACTACCGTTACGCATTGGCTTTGCCTTGATATTTACATTAAGATTCTCTTGTGATTTTTGTTTGCCCCATCTCCAAACAGTATTAACGCCTTGAGACTCAAGAGGATAAAGCTCAATCCATCCGTCCTTCGGCTCCAATGAAATCTCGTGCAACCCATGTTCATCCTCTGTTGCCGGATTGATATAGAAAGGGTAGTAAAGGTTTGGACGATTTTCTTTATTAAACTTTATATTTCTATTACGCAGTTCTCTCAACTCGAATCCGCCAAGACTGTCAAACATCTTAAAGCTATTTTCCGAATCTTCGATAAGATTGATAACGGCTTCCGGAGATTTTTTTATAAACAAATAAATAGTCGTGCATTCTTGCAACGCCACCATAATCTCTACCTCTTGGGTTACCGACTACGGTAATTTGTCCAATAAAATTGACAGCACCAAAAACCTCATCGCATATCTTTTTCAAATTTGCGGACTCATTGTCATCAAGACTCACGAAAATGACACCATTAGTAGCTAAGAGGTCTTTAGCAAGTCTTAACCTTGAGTAAATCATATTAAGCCAATCCGTATGATAACGACCGTTACTTTCTAAGTTCTCAACCAGTCTGTTGCCATTCTCATCTAAATAGCCACTACTTGCAATATATTCAGTCGTTGACTTTGAGAAATCATCATTATAAACTAAGTCGCTTCCCGTATTGTACGGCGGGTCTATGTAAATCATCTTGATTTTGCCGAGATAGGTTTCCTGCAAAAGCTTCAGCACTTCGAGGTTGTCGCCCTCGATATAAAGGTTTTCGGTGGTGTCAAAGTTTACACTACCGCTGCTGCAATAAGGTTTTCCCTCACTATCTGCCCCAGTGGGAACTGTTTCATCTTCACGAACAGGGCGCAGCGTCTTATTGATCGGGGCATTGGCAAGAAGAACGGACTTCTTCTTGTCCGGCCAAGTGAACTGATAGCGTTCCTCGTTGCCGTCCAACACCGTGCAGGCAATCTCCTGCATCAGCACATCCTTGTCGATTGCCCGGACGACCTCGCCGTTTTCGTTGATCGTTTCCGTCACGGCGTTCGGAAACATCGCCGCCAGCTTTCTGAAATTCTCATCAGCCTTGTTCGCTGTCTGCATTCTCAATTTATCCATATTCTTCTCCTTAGTTAAACAAATGGAACATTACGCTCTTAAATGTGTTTTTGGGTTTAGCACTTTCTGATAAAACTCCATTTTTGGGATTGTCCCATAACGCTATCGTTACCCGCTTATAATCTGGAGTATAATACTCGACCTCGTATGTTGTGAATATTTCCGGCGATGTTACTCGGAATGCCAGAGACTGACCAATATTAAGAAAACTATATGTGCTTTTTTCGAGTCTTTTGCGCCCGATTTGATTGAAATCACTATCATACAGTATTCGATATACAGCCAAATCGTATATTCCTTGCCTTGAAGTTAAGATAAATGTATTGTACGCTTCTTTCTCTAAATCAAAGACTTCAACAATGTCAAACTCTTTATTATCAAATCCTGCCCCCATCATTCTTAACTCATCGGTAAAAACATATCGGTTTCTAACAATTGTGATGATTCTTCCAATAAAGTAAAAAACAAAAAGAATTAGCGTTGCAACAGATGCAATGTTGCCTAAAATCATTTTAGTTTCCCCATTTCTGTATTCAGCTTTTTAATCTGCTGCACAAGCTCAAACTTCTTTTTCGGCTGTTTTTCAGCCCGTGCCTGCTTTTCCAGCTTGGTGATCTCTTTTTCGATTTTCTGTCGGCGCTCATCGGCGGCGATCTGCTCATCAAGGGTATTGCCGTCTGCGATGCTCACGCCGCCGATGTCCACCACGATGTTTTCCCATACTTTATCGAGGTTCAAGCCCCGCGGTTCAATGGTACAGCTTTCGGTGGGCTTCCAATTCGTCTGCATCAGCTTCGTGTGGTAGATTGCCAGCTTGCTTTGCCCCTCAAATTCGAGTACAAACAGGATGTTCTGCGGAATGAGCTTTGACAGCGTGGCAACGGTTCTTTCATCGAAGTCTTTTTTCTTCAGTGCCACAAGCAGAACAAAGAAGCTCCCGACTTCCTCTCCGGCGGGAATGTTGATTTTCGCCGGTGTGATCTCGTTGACGATGGTAATCCTCGATATATCAGCGTCGATTTTCTCCTTTGCCGCCGTGTTCATTTGGAACTTCGCATAGACAGCCTTCTTCGGAAGCTGCTTGCTCATTTCAGTTGACTTCGGAAGTCCGAGCATACTATCACCTCATCGCACGACCAAGAAGCATATCAGTTCAAAGTCGTCCAGTCCTTTGATCTCGTTTGACAGGAAGCTCACCTGACCACCGCCTAAGAAGCTGTCAATGTCACTCTCGTCCTTTACCTCAATGATGGAAGCAATGGCATCGCCAAGCAGCTTGGAAAGCTGTGACATATTTCTGCCGTCACGGGTTTCTTTGTTAAATGGCTTGTAGGCTTCGGGAATCGGCTCTGTCTTTCCTTTGCAGAGGAAACGCATTTTATCAAGCATCTGCTTCGGGGAAAGGTGGTCGCAGATGACCTCTCCGTCATTGCCGATATACACCATGTAGAAGGGGTGCAGTCGGTTCTGATTATCGATGTTCACGCTGTTGGAACGATTTTTCAGGACATAGATCACACCGGCAGGCGTATCCTCACTTGCAGGAACAACCGAGTGCAAACCGAAAGGCGTCTTGTCTATGTTAGGGCGGTGCTTGATGTAGTCAAGCAGATCGAGCCGGAACTCGTTTAACCCCAAGTCCATAATGGAGATGCCCGTTGTCATATCCTCAATGTCTACGACCTCATCCTGCAAGCGCTTGAGCTGGGCCTTTCGGTACTCAAGGTCTGTCTTTTCCTCGTCACTGAGCAGATTATCATCGCCCGTAGCGGTCATATCCACAATTTTCATACGGGTTTCAACTTTGGCTTTCAGATTGATGTAATCATCAAGGGTCACATCAGGCCAGAAGTTCACAAGTTGAATGACCTTGTTGCGGCTTCCGATACGGTCAATACGCCCGAAGCGCTGAATGATGCGGACGGGGTTCCAGTGAATGTCGTAGTTGATGAGGTAGTCGCAGTCCTGCAAGTTCTGACCTTCGGAAATACAGTCGGTGGCGATCAGCACATCGATTTCCGTCTTATCACCCGGCATCAGCAGCTCCTTGTCCTTCGAGATAGGCGAGAAGCAGGTCAGCACCGTGTTCAGGTCGGCACGGAGCTTCGGACAGGTTGTCCGTCCTTCCACAGAGCCAGATACCATTGCGGTGTTTAGTCCATACCTATCCTTGACATAGCGACTGACATTATCATAGAGATAACCGGCGGTATCCGCAAAAGCGGTGAAGATAATCAGCTTTTTATTGCCCTCATTGATGGGGTGAGTGATCTTGTTATCAATCACCCGAAAAAGCTCTTGCAGCTTTGAGTCGTGCTCCGGTGTAATATCTCCGACCAGCAAGGTCAGCAGTTCAAGCACATCGGCATCTTTCGCCAGGCTGTCCCGCCACGACACATAGTCCATATCGGCAAGGTCAATTTTGACTTTCCGTCCGAAAGAGAACAGCTCGTCCGAGTTCTGATCTTCGACGTCAAACTCGTCCATATCGGAAATATCCGTCAGGTCGAGGGTTGTGCCGGAGTGATTGTCAAAGCGGTCAATCGTTTCTATCGTGCTGTTTATCAAATCCTTGATGCGGGTCAGCGTCAGATTGAACGAATAGACGGAACTTTCCATACGCTTCATCAGGTTGATGGCGGTCAGGCGACGGATACCCTGCTCACGGTTCGCCTGCGTAAAGCCGACATTGACCCTGTTATCTCCGTACAGCTCGGCATACTTCTCCATCTTACTTGGCAGAATGTAGTGCGTCGGCGTATAGATTGTCAGTGTCAGGAGCATAAGCTGCTCAAAAATCTCGTTGTAGCTGATGGCTTCCTTCAAATCAGTAAGATGCGGACGAAGCGAAATCGGCTTTAGCCTTGTTGGGAAGGTGCCGATGTCCGCCATATCATAATACTTCTGAATGTGCTTTCTTGAACGGGCGATGGTCACGCTGTCCAGCACTTCAAAGAAATCAAAATCCAGCATTTTGAGCAGGTTTTCAGTCGTGCGGTCGCACGGCTCCCATTTGCTCCAAGTGTTGAACGCCCGCTGTGCGTTCCTGAAAATTTCGTCGATGGAACGGGTAGTATTGAGCTTTTCGTCTATGTAATCCGTATGCCCTTCATACGCAAGGGCAAGCTGATTTTTCAGATCATTGAAGCGATTGTTGACCGGCGTTGCAGAAAGCATTAGGACTTTCGTCTTTACTCCGGCTCTGATAACCTTCTTCATCAAGGTAACATAGCGGTTATCCTTGGCGTCCTCGTCCGGGTTCTCGACTAATTTGCCGCCATTACGGAAGTTGTGGGACTCATCAATTACCACAAGGTCATAATTGCCCCAATTCAGTCTGTCGAGATCAAGCCCGTTTGATGTGCCGTGGGTGCGGTTTAAGTCGGTATGGTAAAGCACATCGTAACGAAGCCGGTCGGCAGCGATGGGGTTATTGACATAGTTGTCTTTATAGGTGTTCCAGTTGTTTGTCAATTTCTTGGGGCAGAGCACAAGGACGGACTTGTTTCGGTTTTCGTAGTATTTAATAACGGCAAGGGCGGTAAAGGTTTTACCAAGACCGACGCTATCCGCAAGGATGCAGCCGTTGTATTTTTCAAGTTTGTTTATGATAGCAAGGGCAGCATCCTTTTGGAAGTTATAGAGCATCCCCCAAATCTTGCTTTCCTTAAAACCGGTCGCTTCGTTGGGCAAAACATCTTCGGACACGTCCTCCAAAAACTCGTTGAAGATGTTATAGAGCGTCACAAAGTAGATGAAATCGGGAGAGTTCTCGTTATATGCGGCGGTAATGCTGTCGATCACTTCGTCTGTAACGACCTGAAGCACCTTGCTGTCATTCCATATCTCGTTGAAGTCAGCAAGCAGAGTGCGGGCAAGGGACTCATCTTTCACGATTGTGGTGCTGATTACATTGCCCTTTTCGCAGCCTAATTCAACCGTGGTGAAGTTATTGATAGGCGTATAGCCTACACTATCAACTACGATTTGCCCCTGAATGGATTTATCGCTGACATTTGACTTGAAAGTGACCTTCTGTCTGATCCACTCTGCACACTCTCGTGCAATGGCTTTTTGGGTCAGCTCATTCCTGAGCTTGATTTCAAACTCTGTTCCGTAAAGGCTTCTTTCACGAGTAAGGCGGGGGATATAAAACTCACGCCGCTCCTTTTTTGCTTTTTCAGTCACGAAGGTCGGGGATGTAAAAATAAAGCGGAGTTGCTCAATCTGTGAGAGTTGCTCTTTCAGTTCCTGAAAGGCATAGATGGAGAAGCAAGCCGCCGCAATGGACAGTTTGCTACCTTGCTTGATTTCTACGGACAAATCGTTTTTTAGAGTCTTTGTTGTATTGTTTATAAGCTCCATTTTTCTACCCATCCTATTTTCAAAAGCAATCTAAATAAAATAGACTGTTTTCCGTATCTCTTGCCGTTCTCTCTGCGGATATAGTTCTTATCCTGCAAGGACGTTATGATCCGCTTCACGGTTGCGATGGATTTACCAGTTGCGCTCACAAGTTCCTGCTGCTTGATGCTTGGGTTCTGTGCAACCCGCTCCAAAACAGCCAGTTCCTCCAGCGAGCAGTTCAAAGTATCAAATTGATACTTTGAAACTTTGGGGCTGATACTTTTGGAAGTGCTTTTGTCCGCAAAATCAATGTGCACCTCATTCCTTGCTCAGATCTTCCGTCTTGAAGGTCGTATACCCCTCATAGTAGTAGCTGTGGTCGATGCCTTTCATGTAGACCTCGCGGCTATTGATCTCGTCGGTCAAAGCCGCTTTCAGCAGAACCTTGATCTCCACGTCCTTGATGGGGCTGCGCTCCATGGCCAGTAGGTAGTCCTCTTTATCGACCTTGCTCCAATCCACCACCTGCCCGATGCCGGCTTTCAGCATCTGGTCAAGCCACAGGCGGGTACTGCGGCCGTTGCCCTCTCGGAACGGGTGGGCGATATTCATCTCCACATACTTCTCGATGATCTCGTCAAAGGTGGACTGCGGCATCTTGTCGATGTTGGACAGCGCCGCCTCCAGATACATCAGCGGCGCAAAGCGGAAATTGCCCTTTGCCAGATTCAACGTGCGCAGTTCACCGGCAAAGTCGTAAATATCCTCGAAAAGTGCCTTATGAATGGCTTGCAGCGACGCAAATCTGCCGGGAGCCAGCTTGTCCAGAGCGCCGCTCTCAAATAGTTCTACAGCCTTCTTTTTGCTGATGCGCTCCTCCTCGCGGGCAAGCTCGGCGGAGTTGGTGATACCAAGTTTATTTTCAAGTGCCATTGTGGGCCTCCCTGCGTTTTATGAAATAGACTTTTAGTGTGTATCCCAAAATCGGTGCACAGCGCATCCTGCCTATACTCTTATAAAATAATTATACCATAAAACGCTGTATCCACAAGCAATATTTCGATGCTTGCGTCCCAGAAGCGGGAATTGATCGATATAACAAAAAGCAGAGCGCGCAGCCTTGAGAAAGGAGACTGCGCGCTCTGCTTTTTGTCGTTGGCCTTGTTCAGACGGCATATATCTTGGAATAAGCTATCTCAAAGCCGCTTTGCGATCTGCCAGATCACCCGCTGTGCTGTCGTGACTGCGGCAATGTCTTCCTTCGTGGCAAAGCCGCGGGTGTTGACAACATGAGCGATTTGATTGATGTTATTTCCAATGCCGGCGAGTTGACGCCGGATTTCGGCGTATTCAGCGAGTGGTCGGGATCGGAGGTTCATGCCAGAGATCAGCGCACGGAGGAATACTTCCATTGGGAAGCCAGAGAGCATAGCCTGCTGTTTCAAATGTTCATGCTCCTGCTCATTCAAACGGAGCGATATTTTGATTGGTCGTTTTCTCATGATCGTTTTTCCTTTCAATTCATAAGGGGTTATAGGGGAATTGCTTCCCCTAACAAGCGCATTTGGACGGCCAAATGCTATGCTTGCGAAAGCAGCTTCCGTATAGCGGTTTCATTTTCGTGACAACGCTGTTGTAAAATTAACTTCTTGATTTATTGGTGTCCAATAGGTATAATAATTGCAAGAAACTTTTGAGGTGAATGACCGTGCTACACGAGGAACGAACTGCAAATATTCTTATCAACAAGGCGGGTGGAAACGCCGGTCCGGATGCCAATGGCTACCGCGTGGCTCTGCCATCTGCTTGGATGAAGGCCCTGGGCATCTCTGAGGGCAGCCGAACCGTAACGCTGCAATTCGATGGGGAAAGCATCACCATCCGCCGCCCTGCCGTGTCTGATTACGATGCCTTTCTGGCCAATGCCCGAAGCAGCGCTCACGCCCTCCTGATCCTGTACTACTACGATGGGAACAAACTCTGTACGAAGATCTGCGCTGACCAAACCACTCATCAACTTGCCATTGAAAACGAGGCCAGTTCTCCCCTTTCCACCGCTTTCGGCGTGAACCGCAAGCCCACATGGGACGATCTGCAAACCTTCTTGAAAGACCGCTGCGTGCCGCAGGAGCGGGACGGTTTGAAATATTACCTGTCTGACTTGGGACTGGACTGCTATGACCCGCTGGCGATCATCCGCAAGACCGAAGGGCGCATGGCAGAGGATTCGTGCTGGATCAAAATTGTGGAGGGCTGAATATGTCGATCAGACTGACAACGGGAAGCCGCATCGCGGAAACCTCGTCTAAGGGCAATCAGGAAAAATGGCTGGCAGATGGCCGCTGGTACAAGCTGGATCTGTTCGGCTACGAGGGACTGGCTGAAGCCGTGACCTCTGCGCTGCTGGCAAAAACCAATATCGGCGCGTTGGGCTTTCGCTATGTGACCTACCGCATGGAGCGGCTGGAAGTCCACGATCATACCCGCAACGGCTGTTCCAGTGCCAATTTTCTACGTCAGGGCGAGGCCATCCTGACCCTTGCGGAGCTGCTGCGAAAAGGCGTTGTCCCGGACTGGCAGACCGCGGTAAACCGCCTGCCCAATCTTCAGAGCCGCCTTGCGTGGTTGGTGGAGCAGGTTGAGCGGCTGACGGGACTTGACCGCTTCGGCACCTATCTGACGCTGCTGTTCGAGGTGGATATGCTGTTCGGCAACGAGGACCGGCATCTGAACAACATCGCTGTGCTGCGCTGCGGTGATGGCTTTGACTACTGCCCCATCTTCGACTTTGGTGCGGGCCTGCTGTCCAACACACGGGATTATCCCATGGAGATCGAGCCGGACGCATTGGTGCGGCAGCTCAAGGCTCAGCCCATGAAAACGGGCTTTGTCCGACAGGTCCATGCGGCCCAAAATCTCTATGGGCCGCAGCTTCGCTGCGACTTTGCCGAAAAAGAGATCATGGCGGCCCTTTCAGAGCCGCTGGAGTTTTACGCCAAGCGGGATGTTCCTTATATCCGTGACCGTGTGACGGCCTGCATCAAATTCCAGCGGAAAAAGTTATTCTGATTTTCTGCCGTCCTCCCGCAGCCACGCGCCCCGCAGCACCATGCGGAGATACGCCGCCCGCCCGATGCCGTGGTCCTGCGCGGTGCGGGTGAGCCGCTCATATTCTGCCTGCGTCAAGCGGAGATTTACCTGCTTTTCCCGTAAGTTCTCTTTGTTCTTCATCTGATGATCCTCCCTATTATTCTTTTTTCGGCTTGGTATATATTTATCTCAGTATCGCTCTACTCAGTCTTATTAGACGCTGAAAATCAGCGTTCAGGTGCGCTGAAAATCAGCGTTCTTGAAATTCGAAAATCGAAAGTCAAGAAATTCGGTTTTCGAATTTCAGGGGGTACAGTGCAGACGGCTTCCCCAACCCCTGCCGTTTCCGGCGCAGCAGGCCAGCTTGCTCCAGTTCGGATAGCAGCTTCTCCGCCTTGTTGTGGGCGCAGCCCAAGTCCTCCATAATACGGTTGATGCCATAGTAAACAAAGGCGCGCCCTTGCTTATCGAACCACCCGCTTTTGCGGGAAAGTCCCATTTTGTCCAGCAATAATCCATAAAGTAATTTTGCTTCACAATTCATGTTTTTGAATGGTTCCTCCGTAAACAGCACCTTTGGAACACGGTAAAATGTAAATAGCTCTGATTCATGCTCGTAGAAATAATCCATATCGGTCCTCCTTGCCCATTGGGGCATAAAAATAGCGGAGGCAGGCATTTAACCTGTCTCCGCTTGCGTTGATTTTTTGCTTTTGTTTCCTTCTTGGGGCATTATTGGGACTCTCGCAGGATCTCAAGCGCGGCGCTCTTGATGTTGTTCATCGCACCTACCCACACCATTTGATCCCGCGCCTTCAAGTCCTCGTCGATGCCCTGTGCTTCCGCCATCTGGCGTATGATGGTTTCCAGCAGCTTGTCCTCTGTGGTGTCCGCCTCTGGCGGCAAAAGGCACGGATAATACTGCTCGCCCCGCAGCTCGTAGTAAAGGCCGTTCTCAAAAATGACCGGCGGCAATGGCGGTAAATTTTGTTCCATAAAGCTCTCCCCCTTCTGCCAACATTGTACAGGAGAAATCTGTATAGCGCCAGTATGCGAAAATCATCGCTCTCCCCTGTCCTTCGCGCGGTAACGGGCCTCCAGCAGCTTGATGATCTCCCGCTCCATCTGCTGCGCGGAATAATTGCGCGGGAAATACTTCCGCAGCGACTCGGTTTTGATGCGAATCTGCTCCTTCTGATTGGGCTTTTCCTCGGTAAGAATGGCGTACAGCACCTCCGGTGTCAGCTTTGCCTCGCGGGAGAGTTGCTTCATGCGGAGTGACTGTGACAGCGACGGTGTGGCATCCTCCCGCCCAATCAAGTCCCACAGCTCCGCTTGCTCGTCGCGGGTGAGATAGGACAGCTCCACGGCGGGAGAAAAGGCGATGCGTCCATCGTCCACCATCTGAAGCAGCGGCGGAACAAGGTTGGTCAGGCGGATATAGCGGCGTACCGTTTCTCTGCTTTCACCTGATTCTTTCCCTATGACTTCATTTGACCGGAACTTAGGCACAACTGTTGTCGAAGTTAAATCTGTCCGTCTGCCCTGCCTGTTCATGGCCTCCAGTTTCATCTTGTACGCAAATGCCTTTTCACTGGGCAGCAGGTTTTCCCGCTGAAGGTTGCTGTCCACCATCAGGATCACCGCTTCATCGTCGCTCATCTCCCGCACCAGCACCGGCACGGTGGGCAAGCCCAATTTCTGCGCCGCCAGACGCCGCCGATGCCCGCTGACCAGCTCGTAGCCCTCCCCTTTTGGCCGGGCCAACAAGGGTGACAGAATACCATAGGTGCGGACGCTCTCCACCAACTCGTCCATAGCTGCATCCTCCCGCACCTGATAAGGGTGCTTTGCAAAGGGCGACAGCTTGTCCGGTGGAAGCTGCGAGATAAATTCCTTCACCATACCGCCCCTCCCTCCGAAAGCGCGGCGGACACGTTCACATGGTAGTGGAGGTCAGAGCCTCGATAGTGGTAGTCCGCGTCAAAGGAATGGAGCCAACCGGCATTTTGCACATTCGCGTTTTCCCTCTCTTTTTCGGCCTGTAACCCTTGCGGCACAAGGTTTCTTCGCGCTTGTGGCCCTTGGACTTCCACAGTCGGCACAGAGGAGCTGGGACATCTCGAGATGGTCGGCACGATCGTTCACCAGCTTACGCGCAATTTGACCGAGGAGCAGATCAAGGAGGCTGGG